>WNGE01000906.1_pt1 | contig 63356 bp, 54 predicted proteins | sample 5400651 | NCBI WGS metagenome assembly WNGE01 (sample SAMN13153370, study PRJNA577476) | soil metagenome | isolation source: 60 cm soil or saprolite under grassland replicate 2 | place: USA:California | collected 2016-06-15 | reverse complement strand
CCTGCCGGTGATGGCGATCGGAGCGCTGTCGCATCTGCTCCCCGTCGTCATCGCCGGCGCGCTCGTCGTGGTGGTGGGGATCTACCGCTGGGCTTACGAGCCCTTCGAGATGTAAATGGCACACGCGCACGAGGCTCACCGCACCAGCATGGGGCTCGACAGCCGCAAGATGGCGTTCTGGGCGTTCATCGGCTCGGAATGCCTGCTCTTCGGCTCGCTCATCTCGACGTATCTCGTCTATAAAGGAAGAAGCCTCGTCGGGCCGTACCCGCACGAGATCCTGAACATCCCGTTCACCTCGTTCAGCACCTTCGACCTGCTGATGTCGAGCCTCGCGATGGTCCTCGCCCTGGCGGCGGTGCAGCGCGGCGACATGAAGCAGGGGAAGCTGTGGCTGCTCGTGACGGCGCTGCTGGGCCTCGTGTTCCTGGGTGGGCAGTTCTGGGAGTTCAGCCACTTCGTGCACGAGGGACTCGGGCTCACGACGAATCTGTTCGGCTCGACGTTCTACGTGCTCACCGGGACACACGGGGCGCACGTCACGGTCGGCGTGATCTGGCTGCTGACGCTGTGGATCCAGGCGCTGCGGGGGAAGCTGGGCCCCGCGAACGCGCTCACGGTCGAGATCACCGGTCTGTATTGGCACTTCGTGGACGTCGTGTGGATCGTGATCTTCACGGTCGTCTACCTGATTCAATGACGCGACAGGGAAGGGCTGGATGAGCGAGCAAGTACACGCGACAACGGGCACCTATTTACGGGTCGCCGCGATTCTCGTGATGATCACGCTGATCGAGGTCGGCGTGTTCTACGTGCCGGCGTTTCAGGGCGTCCTCGTCCCGGTGCTGCTGGTGCTGTCGGCGGTGAAGTTCGCGCTGGTCGTGATGTTTTACATGCATCTCAAATTCGATAACCGCTTCTTTGCGTTCCTGTTCGGCGGGCCGTTGCTGTTGGGGGTGGCCGTCGTGGTCAGTTTGCTTTTCATCTTCTACGGAACGCTGCGTCTGCGGACAGGGATGTGAAACCGTGGAATACGTGGGATCTCCATCCCAGCGTCGTGATCGGGCTCGTCCTGTTGGGCGGGCTTTATGTCTATCTAGGCGGTCTTAGGTCGCCACGACGCCACGTTGTAAGCTTTGCCGGAGCACTCGCCGTTCTGTTTGTGGCCTTGAACGGGCCGCTGCACAATCTGTCCGACACCTACCTGTTCAGCGCGCACATGGCGCAGCATCTCGTGCTGACGCTCGTCTTTCCGCCGCTGTTGCTGTACGGCTGTCCCGCCGGCGTGGTGCGGCCGCTGCTGCGGCCGAAATGGGTCATGGCAGTGGGACGCGTGGTGACGCGGCCGCTGGCCGCGGCGGTCCTGTTCACGGCGCCGATCGTGATCTGGCACGTGCCGGTGTTGTATGAGGCCGCGCTGCGTCATCACAACCTCCATATCCTCCAGCACCTCGTTTTCCTCACCACCGCGGTCATCATGTGGTGGCCGGTGCTCTCCCCCGTTCCCGAGCTGCCACGCATTCCGCACCTGCTCCAGCTGTTGTACCTGTTCCTGCTCGGCATTCCGATGTCGGTGACGGGCGCGTTGATCTCGCTATCGGATTCAGTGCTCTATCCGTTCTACGCCGCCGCGCCGCGCGTTTGGGGCTTGTCGCCGCTCGAGGATCAACAGATTGGCGGCTTGTTGATGTGGGTCCTGGGGGGACTGATGCTGTGGATCGTGATGAGCGTCGTGTGGTTCCGCTATGCCGTGTGGGATCAGAGAGCAGATGCTGAAACGAGAGTTCCGGAAGAAGCCTACGGGACGAATGATCAATGATCATTCGCCGTTCACCTCTCATTCCCCATCTTCGGTCTCGCCTAGGGGGTGACGGCGCAGCTCTTCGCCGATCCTCGGGTGCTCGCGCCACAGGTAATAGCCCATGCCGAGCGCGGCCAATCCGTTGCCGATCGCGACACTCCACCACGCCAGGTAGCCGAGCAGCGGTTTGGCGAGCAGGGCGACGAGAATGTAGAAGCCGACCTCAAAGAAACAGAATCCAACGATGACGAGAAATAGTGTCGAGGGCGCGAACTCGACCTCGGCCGCCAGCGCCGCCGCGACGCATCCGACCACGACGAACGCGCTGACGTGAATCATCGTGTACCCGAAGATGCGGGCGGGCTCGATGACGACCGCGGAGGGATCGTGCGCGCCCCAGAAGACCGCGCTGCCGAGCATGGCCGGCGTGAACAGCGGCTGGCCGTTGATCGTGTCGACGACCAGGAACCAGGCGGCGACGGTCGCGGCGCCGATGCAGCCGGCGATGAAGCCTTCGCGGAGGATGCGATTCAAGTCCATGGCGGCCCAATATATCGTCGGGCCGAGTGCGTGCTAGATTAGGCCCCATGATCGTGACGCGACGTCCGCTGTTCTATGGTTTCTGCCTACTCGTCGGCGTCCTGCTGTTCGGTGTCGCCGGTCTCCTGCATCCTTTGCTCTCCGGGGATGGTGCCGCGCAGCTCAGTACCATCGCGCGCACGAACGGCTGGCGTGCGATTCACTGGTCGCTGCTGTTTGGTCTGGCATTCATGTACACGGGGGTGGTTGGCGTCGCGCTGCGCCACAACGACACGCCGGGCTCGACACCGGGGCGCGCGGGCGTGCGGCTCGGCGCATTCGCCTTTTCGGTCTGGTCGCTCAACATCCTCTTCATGGTCGGCGCCGGTTGGCAGCTGGCGCGTGCGTATACCGCATCCGATACGGGGCTGACCGGCACGCACGCCGTCTTCGTCTACGACATGCTCCACCCGATGGGACTGGCGGCCGAGCGGCTCGCGACGTTTCTGCTGGGGCTCGTGGCCTACATGCTCGGTTGGGCGATACGGAACGGCGAGGTGTGGCCGAAATGGCTCGCGTGGATGGCATGGGTGGTCGCGGTAGTCTGCGGCGTCGTTGGGTTGGTCTTCAGTGAGTTCCTCCCCTACCTCTACTTTGCGCAGGCCGCGTTTGTGGTCTGGCTGGCCGTCACCGCGCTGGTCATGCTGGTGGAGCGACGTCCCATCCCCTGACTGCCGGCTCGCCGAAAACAAATCGGGGGCCGGTGTGCGCGGCCCCCGATCCGTTTCAACGTTCGTAGGGGCGCAGCATGCTGCGCCCCTACCCCCTACGGTACGCGCATCCGCACGACATCTCCGAGCCAGCCGGCGGGCGTCCGCCGCAACACGGAGAGTGTGGCGATGTCGCCTTTGCGGATCGCGCCAACCGCCTGACGGAACTCGGAGACCGTCCGCGTCGGCTGTCCGTTGACCTTCAGGATGATGTCCGGGTACCCGGATGACGCATCCGCCAGCTTGTGATACGCCGGACCGTCGGGGGACACCTGCGCGACGACGAGCGCGCCGCCAGAGCGCAGCACGGGACGGAGGTCCGGGTCGCGAACGTCCTCCTGCGAGAGCGGTTGGACCGAGATCCCGAGTGGACCGGACGCGGGAGTCACGTCGCCCGGCTGATCGGAAGCATCGTTGCTCGCCACATCCGCGTCGGACGGCGGTGAAGCGAGCCGCACGGGAACCGTCTGTTGCTGGCCCCTGCTGCGCACGAACGTTACCCGGACGATCTCGCCCGGTTTCTTGAATCCCACGCGTTGCTGGAGCTGCGGGACCGACACGACGGACTGTCCATCCACCGCGACGATCACGTCGCCCTGCTCGATCCCCGCCCGTCGTGCCGGGGAGTCTTCACTGGTATAGTCGCGGACGACGACGCCCTTGATCGCCGGCAACCCCACCGCCTGCGCGTCTTCCTGCTCCGCGTCCTTGATCATGATCCCCATGACCGCCCGATCGACGTGGCCGGTCGAGATCAGCTGCGTCATCACGGTGCGGGCCAGGTTGATCGGGATTGCAAACCCGTACCCGGAATAGTATCCGGTCTCACTGGCGATGGCCGCATTGATGCCGATGACCTCGCCACGGACGTTGACCAGCGGGCCTCCCGAGTTACCGGGATTGATGGCCGCATCGGTCTGAATGAAATCCTGGATGGCATAGCGGCTCTGGTTCAGCCCCGCGAGCAAGCGTCCCTTGGCGCTCACGATCCCTGCCGTCACGGTGAACGTGAAGTCCGCGCCCAGGGGATTGCCGATCGCCAGCACGAAGTTACCGATGCTGGTCGAGTCGGCATCACCCATGCGCACGGTGGGCAAGCCGGTCGCTTGAATCTTGATGACGGCGACGTCAGTCGACGGATCGGTGCCGACCGTCTTGGCGCTGAACTCGCGATTGTCGTAGAGCCGGACCGTGACGCGGTCCGCGCCCTGGACGACGTGATTGTTCGTGAGGATGTAGCCGTCCTGCGAGACGATGAAGCCCGATCCTGAGCCCTGCTCGATCTGGGGACGACGCGGGATCTGGAAGAAATCCTCAAACCCCGGCGGCAAGCGCCGGTCGGTCGTCCGTTCGCGGCGCTCGGACTTGATGAACACCACCGCCGGCTTCACGTGCTCGGCGACCGATGCGAACGCCTCGCCCAGGTCCGCCGCAGCTTTGGCCTGCGGCAGCGGGCGACTCGTATCCTGAAGGACCGAGCGCACCGCCGCCTCGCCGCGCGTGGGTAACCGGAATGCCGAGGCGAATGCCAGGCCGAGCGCAAACGCCAGGGCCACCAATGTGCCGAATTTCAGCCAGTCCCGCGTCTTCACCGACATCCGTTCCCCCTTTACGACTTTTTCGTTTTATCGTCGTCCATGATTTCGTAATCGGCGTCCACGACCTTCTCATCCTTCTTCCCACCTTCGGCGCCGGGTTGACCATCGCCGCCCCCTCCCCCCGACGCCCCCTCGCCGCCCTGACCTCCGGCACCTGCCGTGCTCCGTGCAGCGTAGAGCGACGCGCCCGCCGCGGAGTAGGCCTGCTGCAGCTCTTCGAGTGCCTTGCTGATCTCGTCGGCGTTGCCGCTACGCAGGGCCGACTGCGCCGACTGAATGGCCGCATCGAGCCGGGACTTGAGGCCCGCCTCGAGCTTGTCGACCCACTCCTTGGACTCCTTGGTCACCTGGTACACCATGTTATCGAGCCGGTTACGCTGCTCGATTACGTCGCGCCGCTTCTTGTCCTCGGCGGCGTGCGCCTCGGCGTCCTTCACCATCTTGTCGATGTCTTTGTCCGCCAACCCGGAGGACGCTTCGATCCGGATCTTCTGCTCCTTGCCCGTCGCCTTGTCCTTGGCGGAGACGTGCAGGATGCCGTTGGCATCGATGTCGAACGTCACCTCGACCTGCGGAATGCCGCGCGGCGCGGGTGGAATTCCGGTGAGCTGGAATTTGCCGATGGTGCGGTTGTCCACGGCCATCTGCCGCTCGCCCTGGAGCACGTGGATCTCCACCGTCGTCTGATTGTCTTCCGCCGTCGAGAACACCTCCGACTTCTTGGTCGGGATGGTCGTGTTGCGCCCAATCAGCACGGTCGTGACGCCGCCCAGCGTCTCGATGCCGAGCGACAGCGGGGTGACGTCGAGCAGCAAGACGTCCTTGACCTCGCCGGCGAGCACGCCGCCCTGAATCGCCGCCCCGATGGCCACCACCTCGTCGGGGTTCACCCCCTTGTGCGGCTCCTTGCCGAAGAAGCTCTTCACTATCTCCTGGACCTTCGGCATCCGCGTTTGGCCACCGACCAGGATGACCTCGTTGATGTCACCCGGCTTGAGCCCGGCATCCGTCAGCGCCTTCTGCATGGGCGGAATCGTGCGCTTCACCAGATCGTCCACCAGCTGCTCGAGCTTCGCGCGGGTGAGCGCGAGGTTCAGATGCTTGGGGCCGGACTGATCCGCCGTGATGAACGGCAGATTGATTTCCGTCTGCATGACGGTCGACAGCTCCATCTTGGCCTTCTCGGCGGCTTCCTTGAGCCGCTGCAGCGCCATCGGATCCTTGGAGAGGTCGATCCCCTGATCGCGCTTGAATTCCCCGACCAGCCAATCCATGACCCGGGCATCGAAGTCGTCGCCGCCCAGGTGGGTGTCGCCGTTCGTGCTCTTGACCTCGAAGACACCCTCGGCGAGTTCCAGAATGGAAATGTCGTAGGTACCGCCGCCCAGGTCGTAGACCGCGACCTTCTCTTCTTTCTTCTTATCGAGTCCGTACGCCAGCGCGGAGGCGGTCGGCTCGTTGATGATCCGGACCACGTCGAGGCCGGCGATCTTGCCGGCGTCCTTGGTCGCCTGGCGCTGTGAATCGTTGAAATACGCGGGGACGGTGATGACCGCCTTTTCGACCTTGTGGCCGAGGTAGTCTTCCGCCGTCTGCCGCATCTTCTGGAGGATCATCGCCGAGATCTCCGGCGGGGCGTATTGCTTGCCGCTGACCTCCACGGCCGCGAGCCCGTTCTGGCCGCGGACGACCTTGTAGGGAACGCGCTTGATCTCTTCGCTCACTTCTTCGAAGCGCCGCCCCATGAAACGCTTGATCGAGAAGATCGTGTTCTGCGGGTTGGTCACCGCCTGCCGCTTCGCCACCTGCCCAACGAGCCGTTCGCCGTCCTTTGTGAAGGCGACCACGGAGGGCGTCGTTCGCCCGCCTTCCGCGTTGGGGATGACGACGGGATCGCCGCCTTCCATGACTGAGACAACGGAATTTGTCGTCCCGAGGTCAATGCCGATGATCTTCTCAGCCATTCTCAGCTCCTGATAGGGATTTGATGCCGACCTGATGCTCTCGGTCGCAGAAGGCAAGCATCGTGCCGAATTAAAATGCCAAAAAGGCAGGCGGTTAGGCGGTTCGGCGGTTCGACTCAGCATTCTAACCGCCGAACCGCCTAACCGTCTAGATTCTGACCCATGTTTCCCTTCCGGGACGAAAACCCCACTGAACGACCCGCTGTCATCACCGTCGCCATCATCATCGCCAATGTGCTCGCCTTCATTCTTGTACAGGGCGCGGCGGCGCAGGGGCCCCTCGCGCGCTCGGTCTGTGACCTCGGCCTAATCCCCGCGGAAATCCTGCAAAACGCCAAGCCGGGCAGCGGTGTGGCGCTCGGTCCGGGGATGTACTGCCTGGTCGACGCAGCGCCGCAGTATTGGACCGTGCTCACGTCGATGTTCATGCACGGCGGCTGGCTGCACCTGATCGGCAACATGGTGTTCCTGTGGGTGTTCGGGAACAACATCGAGGACGTGATGGGGCACGGGAAATTCCTGATCTTCTACCTGCTCTGTGGCATCGCGGCCGCCGCGACGCAGACCTTCGTCAGCCCCCATTCCGTGGTCCCGATGATCGGCGCGTCCGGAGCGATCAGCGGAGTTCTGGGCGCTTATCTCCTATTGTATCCCCGGGTGCGCGTCCACACCCTGATCATTCTGCCGATCTACATCACGACCGTGGCGCTGCCCGCCTGGGTGATGCTCGGGTACTGGATCGTGCTGCAGCTCTTGAGCGGTCTCGGCAGTCTCAGCGACATCGAGAAGGGCGGCGTTGCGTTCTTTGCGCACATCGGCGGGTTTATCGCGGGCATACTGCTGGTGCGGCTGTTCGCCTCGGAGGAGGTGCTGCGCCGCCGCCCGACGCAGCCCGAGGCGTATTACCGGTACCGGACCTATTGAGGATTCTGGAGTCAGGAGCCGGGATCTAGGAGTTCTGACTCCAGACTCCCAGATCCAGACTCCTATCCTTCCGCGTGATGTTTGATGGACTTTCCCTCGACCAGGAATACCACATCCTCAGCAATATTCGTGGCCAGATCCGCCACGCGCTCGAGATTGCGGCTCACGAGAAACAGCTCCATCGCGGTGCCGATGATGTGCGGGTCCTCCATCATGTGCGTCAGCAGGATCCGGAACATCGATGCGTGCAGCGCATCCACGCTGTCGTCGCGGCGGCAGATTGCGCGGCCCGCCTGGGCGTCACCGCGCACGAACGCGTCCAGCGCGTCGGCGAGCATGGTGCGCGCCTGACGCGCCATTTCCAAGAGCTCCGGCTCCGGCACGATCGGCCGGCTGGCGAGCAGGCGCTCGGCCGATTGCGCGATGTTGACGGCGTGATCCCCCACGCGCTCGAGGTCGTTCGAGATCTTCATCGCCGCGGTGAGGAAGCGCAGGTCGCGGGCCATCGGCTGCTGGGTGGCCAGCAGGCGGATGACCGTTTCCTCGACGTCGAGCTCGAGCTGGTCGATCTCACGATCTCCGGCGATCACGTCGCGCGCCTTGTCGCCGTCGCGCTGCAGCACGGCGTCGGCGGCGGCGGCGAGCGCGGCCTGCGCTTCGCCCGACATGTTGAGGAGCGCGACCTTGAGCGCGGAGAGCTCGTCGTGGAAATGCCTATGGCTCGTCGCTTGTGCGTTCATCCGAACCTTCCCGTGATATAAGCTTCTGTCCGTTCATCGGCAGGGCGAGTGAAGAGCTGCTGCGTCGTTCCGAACTCCAGCAGCTTGCCCACGTAAAAGAATCCCGTGTAATCCGACACGCGCGCCGCCTGCTGCATGTTATGCGTGACGATCACGATTGTGTACGTCCGCTTCAACTCGACCAGCAGCTCCTCGATGCGTTGGGTCGCGATCGGGTCGAGGGCGGAGCACGGCTCATCCATCAGCAGCACCTCCGGCTCGTTGGCGAGCGCGCGCGCGATGCAGAGCCGCTGCTGCTGCCCGCCGGAGAGCGCCGTGCCCGGCTCGCGCAGCCGGTCCTTCACCTCGTCCCACAACGCTGCCTGCCGCAGCGCGCGTTCCACACGGTCCGGCAGCTCGCGCGGGTGGGCCAGAGCGTTGAGGCGCGGCCCGTAGGCCACGTTGTCGTAAACCGGCTTGGGGAACGGATTGGGGCGCTGGAACACCATGCCGATCCGCTGCCGCAGCGCGACCACGTCGGTCCCGGGCGCGAAGATCGACCCGCCGTCGAGCAGGATATCGCCGCCGTGCCGCGCCCCGGGCGTGAGATCGTGCAGCCGGTTGATGGAGCGCAGAAACGTGGTCTTGCCGCACCCCGACGGGCCGATCAGTGCGGTGATCGCGTTGGGCGGAATGGCGCAGCTGACGTCATACAGGGCCTGCGTTGGCCCGTACCAGAAGCTGTACTCTCGGGACTCGACGACCGGCGGATGGGCGGATGGCCGGATCGCCGGATCGTTGTGTACGCCTCGATCCGCCGAACCGCCGATCCGCCGATCCGCCGCCGTCGTCAGTCTCATCCAAACCTTCCGGTGATATACGCCTCCGTCTGCTCCACCTTCGGCTTCGTGAAGACGTCGTTCGTGAGTCCTACCTCGATCAGGCTGCCGAGATACATGAACGCGGTGTAATCGGAGACGCGCGCCGCCTGCTGCATGTTGTGCGTCACGATCACGATCGTGTAGAGCCGTTTGAGCTCGTGACACAGCTCCTCGATGCGCTGGGTGCCGGCGGGATCGAGCGACGCGGTCGGCTCGTCGAGCAGCAGGATCTCCGGCTGTGGCGCCACGGCGCGCGCGATGCAGAGGCGCTGCTGCTGGCCGCCCGACAACGCCAGCGCGCTCGTCCGAAGGCGGTCGCTCACCTCGTCCCACAGCGCCGCCTGTCGCAGCGCACGCTCGACGGCGTCGTCGATTTCGCCGCGGGGCCGCCCGCCGTTGACCTTGAGTCCCGCCGCGACGTTGTCGTAGATCGACATCGTGGGGAACGGCGTGGGACGCTGGAAGACCATCCCGATGCGGCGGCGCAGCTCGACCGGGTTTACGTCCGCCGCGTAGATGTTCACGTTGTCGAGCAGCACCTCGCCGCTGACCGTCGCGCCCGGCGTGAGCTCGTGCATCCGGTTGAGGCAGCGGAGCAGGGTGGACTTGCCGCAGCCCGAGGGCCCGATGATGGCGGTGACCGTATGCGCCGGAAACAGCAGCGACACGTCGCGCACGGCCCGCTGTTGTCCAAACAGCGCCGTGAGGTGCGCCGCCTCGAGCCGCAGCCGGGTGTTAGCGGACGCTACCATACCGCTGCCGGGTGACCCAGCGGGCCGCCAGTGAGATCACGAGGACGAGCCCCATCAGGACCAGCGCCGACGCCCAGGCCAGGCGATGCCACTCGTCGAACGGGCCGGTCGCGTACACGTAGATCTGCAGCGAGAGCGTCTGCATCGGCTGGCCGACGGCCAGCGAGAAATTGAGATTGCCGAGCGCCGTGAAGAGCAGCGGCGCGGTCTCGCCCGCGACGCGCGCGATGCCGACGAGGCATCCCGTCACGATCCCGCCCATGGCGGTGCGTGCCACGATCTTGAGCGAAGTGCGCCAGCGCGGATACCCGAGCGCCAGCGCCGCCTCCCGGAGCGAGTGCGGCACCAGGCGGACCATCTCCTCCGTCGTGCGCGCCAGCATCGGGATCATCAGGATGGCGAGCGCGACGCTGCCGGCCAGCGCCGAGAAGCGGCCGCTCGGTTTGACGATGAACGTCCAGCCCACGATGCCGATCACGATCGACGGCGTGCCGTTCAGCACGTCCGCCACGAAACGCACGAGGAACGCGAGCCGCCCGGCGCCATACTCGGCGAGAAACATCCCGGCGCCGACGCCGATGGGCACGCCGATCAGCGCCGCCAGGCCCACGACGATGACGGTTCCCGCAATGGCGTTCGCGACGCCGCCCCCCGATTGTCCGGCGGGGACCGGGCTCTTGGTGAAGAAAGCCCAGTCGAGGGACGACGCACCCTTGACGATCAGGTTGCCGAGGATGAGCACCAGAGCGAGGACGGCCGTGAACGACAGGATGATGACCAGCACGGTCATCAGGCGGCTCGTGAGGTGGCGGCGCAGCGCGCGTCCGCTCACAGGGCCTTGCTCCCCACCGCCGCGCCGCGCGCGACGCGCCAGATCAGAATGCGGGCCACCGCGTTGACCACCACCGTCAGCACGAACAGGATCAGCCCCACTTCGAACAGCGCGGACAAATACATGTTCGTGGTCGCCTCGCTGAACTCGTTGGCGATCGCGGCAGCCATCGTGTACGCGGGCTGCAGCAGCGACAGCGCGATGTCGTGGCGATTGCCGATTACCATCGTCACCGCCATCGTCTCCCCCAAGGCCCGGCCGAGGCCGAGGATGACCGCGCCGATGAGGCCCGCCCGTCCGTACGGCAACACGGCGGACCGCACCGCCTCCCACCGCGTGGCGCCCATCGCGAGCGCCGCCTCGCGCTGACTCGTCGGCACGGCGAGCAGGACTTCGCGCGCCACCGCCGCGATGTATGGCACGATCATGATCGCGAGAATGATCCCGCCGGCCAGCAGTGAGTTCCCATAGAAGACACCCTGGAGGAACGGCGTCCACCCGAACACCGCCTTGAGCGGTGGAACCACATGACTGCGCAGGAACGGGATGAGTACGAAGATGCCCCACGTCCCGTACACCACGCTGGGAATGGCGGCCAGCAGCTCCACGAGGAACGCGACGGGTTGACGCAGCCAGCGGGGCGAGAACTCGGTCAGAAAAATCGCGACGCTGAGCGCCAGCGGCACCGCGATCAGCAGCGCCAGCAGCGACGAGGCGAGGGTGCCGAAGATCATTGGGGCCGCGCCGTAGACTTCGGCCACGGGATCCCACGTCGAGGTCCAGAGGAACGAGGGCCCGAACGTCGTGATGGCCGGTAGCGCGCGGACCAGCAGCACGCCGAGAATGACCAGGATCAGGAGCGGCAGCGCGAGCGCGACGGCTGTAAGGACGCCTTGGTAGATCCGGTCGCTGCGAAAAAGAGCCAAGCTACTCGGCGGTGACGCTCTTCAGGCGGGCCTGGATCCAGGGGCGCAACTCCTTGGGCAACGGCGCATAGCCGAGCTCGGGAGCCTTTGTCTGTCCCTCGGTCTCGGCCCACCAGATGAACGCAACGAGCGCCCGTCCCCTGGCCGAATCACTGTACGTCTTATGAACGAGCAGCCACGTGAAACTCGCGGCCGGATAGGCCTGCGCGCCGGGCGAGTTGGTGATCGACACGCGGAAGTCGGTGTTCTGGCCCATGTCCTTCATTGCGCCGGCGGCAGCCGCCGTCACCGACTCGAGCGAGGCCGTGATCCAGTTGCCCGACTGATTGCGGAGCACGGCGAACGGCATCTTGTTGATCAGCGCATAGCCGAGCTCGATGTAGCCTATCGCGCCCGGTGTCTGGCGGACCGTTGCGGCGACGCCTTCGTTGCCACGGCCACCCAGGCCGACCGGCCAGTTGACCGACGTGCCTTTGCCGACTTTCTGCGTCCATTCCGGGCTCACCTTGGCGAGGTAGTCTGTCCAGACGAACGACGTGCCCGAGCCGTCGGAGCGGTGCACAACGATGATGTCCTGATTCGGCAGCGTGACGCCCGGATTGATGCTCGCCAGGCGGGCATCGTTCCAGTTCGTGATCTTGCCCAGGAAGATGTCGGCCAGCACGTCAGGCGTGAGCTTCACCGGCTGTGAGACGTTGGGCAGTGTGTACGCGGCCACGACGGCGCCGAGCACCGTTGGGATGTGCAGCACGTTGCCGTTGATGGCGGCGATGGCGGAGTCCGTCATCGGCGCATCGGTGCCGCCGAAGTCCACGGTGCCGTCGGAGAACTGGCGGATGCCGCCGCCCGACCCGATCGATTGGTAGTTCAGCTTCACATCGGGATGCGCCTGATTGTAGGTCAGCATCCAGTTCGAATAGATGATGTTCGGGAACGTCGCCCCGGCGCCGTTCAGCGTGACCTGCGCGGCCGCGGGTGCGGCGGCGAGCAACGTGGCGAGGGCGAGTGATGTAATACGCTTCATGCGTAGCCTCGTGTTAGAACGTGAACTGCATCTGGAAAAGGGCACGCTGGCGCGTCGCGTCCTCCAGCGGCGTCGCGCCACCTTCGAACGAGAGCAGGTCCACGTCGCCGAGCACCCGGATGTTCGGCTGGATCTGATACGAGAGACCGGCGATGACGCGCGTCTGCTTGTTGTCCGGCGTGTCCGTATCGGGATCCACGACATCGACGCGCCCGATAGCCGCGGCTTTACTGCCGCTGAAGCGATAGACGCCGAACGCGCTCAGGATGCGCCCGCTGATCGCGGCGTCTTTGGTCGACACGAACTCACCCGCCAGCGTCACCTGCTGCGTCTTATAAGAGAGAGTGCCGAGGAAGCGATTGCGGTCCGCGCCGCCGGTCGCCTTGCCGATCCCGGCGTAGCCGGTGAGTCGCAGTCCGCCGACTCGGCTTGCGTCGTTCGTGGGGGACAGGCGCACGGAGACCCGAGCCGTGACATCCTTCCGATTGTCCCCGGTGCCGCCGGCGTAGCCCTCGCCGTTGATGATCGCGAACTGCGCATTGACCTGCTCGTTGTTCCAATGGCCGTCCGCGCCGATCCCGAAGTCCGCCGCGGTCATGTAACCATTGCGGTCGACTGCGATGGCGCCCTGCATGCGGTAGTCCCAGAGCGTCTCTTCCCAGTCCACGTAGGGGGTCTGCAGCAACCCAAACTTGTACGTGATGCTGCTGCTGGTGGGCGTCCAGGTGACAAATGCGTACTTGAGGCGGAATTGCTGGTTGCCGACACCCGTCGGCGCGATGTCCGCGGTGAGCCGCGTCCCCACCCCGCCGGCGAAGCGGCCGAGCACGTTGACGTAGGCCCGTTGAATCGAGAACTGGTTCTGATGGCCGGCGCCGAGACTGTCCTTCAGCTGGTAGACAAACTGTCCATACACAACGCCACCGACGGTGACCTGCGGTGGCTGCGGGGCCTGACTTTGGGCGCGAAGGCTCGTGGTCAGGATTGCCGCGAGGATCAACATGGGTCGTACGTGCACGCTGTGTGCTCCTCCAAAAGGGTGGAGTAATCAGGTAGCGAAGACTCGCTTCCTCGCATCACTAAACGCCCGTGCCAGTGTCACGAGTCTGTAACACGTCAAGGGTGTTGTGAGCATGCAACACCGCGGTGGTTGACGGGTCTTGCACCGTCGCCGGCCGGCAGGGATGATACAAGTTCCGACCAACGCCGAAGGCTCCCATGTTTCGTGCAACGATCGCCTCGCTTGTGATTCTCGGCTTCGCACCCGCTGCGGCGGCGACTCAGCAGCCGGACGTCTCCGCCACCTACACCCAGCTCAAGTACCGTTACATCGGGCCCGTCGGTAATCGCGTGTCGGCGGTGGCCGGCGTCGCGGGCGACGCGAGCGTCTACTACGCCGGGGCCGCGTCGGGTGGTATCTGGAAGACGATCGACGGCGGCGTGCATTGGCAACCGATCTTCGACGACCAACCGGTGCAGTCGATCGGCGCGCTTGCGGTTGCGCCGTCCGACGCGAACGTCATCTGGGCCGGCACCGGCGAAGCATGGATCCGCAGTCACATCTCGATCGGGAACGGCATCTATAAGTCCACCGATGCCGGCAAGACGTGGCAGCACATGGGACTCGACAGCACGGCACGCATTGCCCGCGTGGTCGTGCATCCCACGAACCCCGACGTCGTCTACGCCGCGGCATTGGGCCATGCCTACGGGCCGCAGCAGCAGCGCGGCATCTATCGCACCATGGACGGGGGGAAGACGTGGGAGCGCGTGTTGTTCGTCGACGAGAACACCGGCGCGGCCGACGTCGTGATGGATCCGACGAACCCGCGCATCCTGTTCGCCGCGATGTGGCAGATCGTCATCCACACCTGGGGCCGCGAGAGCGGCGGGTCCGGCAGCGGCATCTACATGTCACGCGACGGCGGCGCGACGTGGAAGCGCCTCACCGGCAACGGCCTGCCGGCGAAGCCGTTCGGCAAGGTGGGGCTCGCGATCGCGCCCAACAACCCAAGCCGGATCTACGCGCTCATCGAAACGGGCGACGGCGTCCCGGTGCACGATCAGGAAACGGATCGGGGCGAGCTGTGGCGCTCCGATGACGGCGGCGAAACGTGGCGCGTCGTCTCCTACGACCGCCAGCTTTCCTGCCGCCAGCCGTACTACACCCGCATGGCGGTGGCGCCCGACCGCGACAACGAGGCGTACTTCCTGTGCGCGTCGTTCTCCAAGACCCTCGACGGGGGCGCGACCACGGCGGACATCCCCTTCGGCAGCTCCCCCGGCGGCGACAATCATGACATGTGGATCGATCCGACCGACGGGAACCGCATGGTCGTGGGGAACGATGGCCAGGTCGCGATCTCGACGAACCGCGGTCGCACGTGGCTCCGCCAGCAGCTCCCGATCGCACAGATGTATCACGCGACCGTGGACAATCAGATCCCTTACTACGTCATGGGCAACCGCCAGGACGGCCCGTCATCGCGCGGCCCGTCGAACTCGAAATTCGGAGGCTTTGGAGGTGGTGGAGGTGGTAGCGGAGTGATCCCACGCGGCGAGTGGCACTCGGTGGGCGGAGGGGAGAGCGGCTGGGCAACGCCCGATCCAACCGATCCGAACATCATCTGGTCGTCGGCATCGGGGTCAGGAAGCGTGGGGGGGATCGTGGTGCGGTACGATGAGCGCACGCGCCAGGCGCAGAACGTGGAGATCTGGCCGCAGAGCACCATCGGTTATCCCGCCGCGGACGTGAAGTTCCGGTTCGTCTGGACGATGCCGCTCACCATCTCGCCGCACGATCACAACACCGTCTACGCCGGCAGCCAGTTCGTGCACCGCACGACCGACGGCGGCAAGAGCTGGCAGGTGATCAGTCCCGACCTGACGCTGAACGACAAGAGCAAGCAGCAGATCTCGGGCGGGCTCACGCCGGACAACATCGGCGTCGAGTACGCCGGTGTCGTGTTCGCGATCGCCGAGTCGCCGCTCAAGGCGGGCGTGATCTGGGCGGGGACGAACGACGGCCAGGTGCAGGTGACGCGCGATGGCGGGAAGACGTGGACGAACGTCACCGCGAGCATCCCGGGGATGCCGTCGTGGGGCACGGTGTCGAACATCGAGCCATCGCGCTACGACACCGCCACGGCGTACATCACGGTGGATGCCCACCAGGCGAACAATCGGGACCCATTCATCTATAAAACGGCGGACTACGGGCGCAGCTGGAAGCCGATCGTGAACGGCTTGCCGCGCACCCCGATGGCGTACGCGCACGTGGTGCGGGAGGATCCGGTGCGCCGCGGCCTGCTCTACCTGGGCACCGAGAGCGGGTTATACGTGTCGTTCGACGAGGGGGGCGGCTGGCAGCCGCTGCAGTCGAACCTGCCGCATGCGCCGGTCTACTGGCTCGTGATCCAGGAGCACTTCAACGATCTCGTGGTGTCGACCTACGGTCGCGGCTTCTGGATTCTCGACGACATCACGCCGCTCGAACAGCTCACGGCGGACGCGCGCGCCGGCGCCGCGTATCTGTTCAAGCCTCGACCGGCGTACCGGTTCCGGCTGAACACCACGCCGAACCAGATGACCGACGACCCGACGGCCGGTCAGAATCCGCCGTACGGAGCGTCCATCAACTACTGGCTCAAGACGGCGCAGACGGACAGCGCCACCATCGCGATCGCCGACGCCGGCGGCCAGACGGTCCGGACATTCAAGGGGCCGGCGAAAGCGGGGGTCAATCGCGCCTGGTGGGACCTGCGCAATGAAGACTCCAAGGAAGCGCGGTTGCGCACGCCGGTGCCGTACGCCCCCGACGTCCGGCTGGGCCCCGACGGCACGCGCGCGGCAGCGGCGATAGGGCGCATGTCGCTCCTCATGCCGCCGGGCACGTACACGGTCAAGGTGCGTGTGGGGGGGGGGCAGGAGCTGACTCAACCGCTCGTCGTCCGCAAGGATCCGAACTCGGGCGGGAGCGAAGAGGAGATACAGAGCCAGACCAAACTTCTCGCCGATCTTCAGGGGGACCTGAGCGCCGCCGTCGACATGGTCAACCAGATGGAATTGGTGCGTAGCCAACTGCTGGGGTTGCGCGCAGTGCTGCCGGCCGAGCTGCGCGCAGGGGCGGACTCGCTCGAACGTCGCTTCAGCGGGCTCGAGGGCGAGCTGCACGACTTGCGGATCACGGGGCGGGGTCAGGACAACATCCGCTGGCCCACGCGCGCCGCAGGCCGGATCACGTATCTCGCGCAGGGCGTCGCGAGCTCGGACTTCGCGCCCACGGCGCAGCAACGCGACGTACGCCAGTTGCTTGGTGGGCAGGTGCAGACGATCCGCGCACGGCTCGACACCCTGGTGAACCAGGATCTGGCGCAGTTCAACGGTCGGCTGAAGGAGCGGAGCGTGGGGGTGGTCGTCGCCGGGACCGAGTCAAAGTAGCGTTACGACTGTGTAACGGCGGGGAAGGAGAGCAGGATGGTGGTGCCGCGGCCGAGCGCGCTTTCGGCGGCGACGCGCCCACCATGTGCTTCGACGAGATGTTTGACGATCGCGAGTCCCAGCCCCGTGCCGCCCTCCTGGCGCGAGCGGCTCGCGTCGACCCGGTAGAACCGCTCGAAAATGCGCGGCAGGTGCTCGGAGGGGATGCCCGAGCCGTTGTCCGCCACGGTGACGACGATCTCGTCCGTTCGTGGATCCGTGGCGACGCGAATGCGCCCGTTCTCCGAGCTATGGCGCAGCGCGTTGTCGAACAGGTTCGTAAAGATCTGCCGCAACGCTTCGGGATCGACGTTGATCGTACGCGCCGCAGGAGTCGCGCTCTCGAACGCCACGCGCCGCGCCGCCGCGCGCTCCGCGAACGGCTCCCAGGCATCCCGCGCGGCAGACTCGACGTCCACGGCGACGGGCTCGGGTCGCCAGCCCCCCGACTCGATGCGCGACAGGTCGAGCAAGTCGTCCACCAGGCGCTGCATCCGGTGGGCGTTCTTCAGGATCGTTTCCGCAAAAGTTGAGGGCGATTCCGTTGCCAGCGTCTCGGCGTAGCCGGCGATGGCCGTGAGCGGCGTTTTCAGCTCGTGCGACACGTTGGCGACGAAGTCGCGCCGCACCGTTTCGAGCCGGCGCAGGTCCGTGATATCGCTCAAGACCAGCAGGATGCCGCCATCTTTCAGCGGCCGCGCCGAGACGACCACCGTGCGGTCGTCGAGGTCCAGCTCGCGACGCTCGACCACATTGCCCGCGAGCACTTCGCGCATCAGCGCGCGATGCGGCCGGTCGTGAAACAGCTCCCCCAGCGGCGGCAGGGCTTCCGACGGACCATAGCCCAGCAGGCGGCGAGCCGCGGCGTTGGCCGATGCGATCGCGCCCCGTTCGTCCGCGGCGATGACACCATCGGAGAGCGCCTCGACCAGCGTGCGCGACTCCTCGCGCTCCCGCCGCAGATCGTCGAAGCGGCGCTCCAGCTCGTGATGCATCGTGCGGAGCGCGTCCACCTGGTGCGCCAGCTCCGGAACGTGTACGTCGGGGAATTCCGCCGGGCGGCCGGCAGCGATATCACGCGCGGCGCCGGCGATGCGGAGCAGCGGCCGAGCCAGCACACGGGACAGCAGCCAGGCGACGAGTCCGGCGGCCAGCAACATGACGAAACCCGCGGCGGCGACCGCCCGCTGCACCGCGTGGATTTGCGTATCGACCACGGCTAGCGTCGTGGAGACACGCACCACGGCGAGGCCGGGCGGGCCGTCCTTGATCGCGACATACAGCTGGCGTTCGTTGGTGGATGCGCTCAGCCGCTCATTCATTCCGACGCTGCGTCCGGAGTCGAGCACGGCGCGAACCTCGGGACGGTCGCGGTGATTCTGCAGCCGCGCGAGCGCCGCGCGGCCGAACTCGGTGTCGCCACGGACATGGCCCTCAGGGTCGATGAGGGTCACGCGCCGTCCCAGCCGCGTCCCCACCAGCGCCGCGAACTCCGGCCAGCGTGTGGAGTCGGTCGGGGCGAGCGCCGCGACCAACCGGGCTTCGCGCTCCAGCTCCCCGGCGATTTCCCGCTCCAGATGCCGGCGCAGCAGCACGTCGGCCGCGACGATCGAACCGACGACCGCGGCAGCCACGAGCAGACCGATGCTCGCGAACAGCCGCGTGGCGAGTCTCATGTGCGCGGTTCACGGAATCGATAGCCGACGGCTCGCACCGTCTCGATCCAGTCGCCGGCGGCGCCCAGCTTGGTGCGGAGTCGCTGGACGTGCATGTCGACGGTGCGCGTCTGGAGGTCGGGCTGCGCCTGCCAGACCGACTCGAGCAGCTGGGAGCGCGACTGCACGTGGTCGCGCCGCTCGATCAATCGCTCGAGCAGCTTGAATTCCGTCGCCGTGAGCTCGACGTCCTTGCCGTCGGCGGTGACGCGATGGGCTGAACGGTCGACGATGATCGGGCCGCCGGCGAGGCGGCCGCCCGCGGCGACCGGCGGCGCCGCGAGGCGCCGCAGGATCGCGCCCACCCGCAGCACGAGCTCTTTGGGCGAGAACGGCTTGGCGAGATAATCGTCCGCGCCGAGGGTGAGCCCTTTGATGCGGTCGGGCTCCTCTTTGAGCGCGGTGAGCAACAGGACGCCGACGTCACGCGTCTCGTCGCGGCGCCGCAGCTCCGCCAGGACCTCGAACCCCGAGTGCCCCGGCAACATCAGATCCAGCACGACCAGATCGGGCCGTTCGTCGCGCGCCGACCGCAGCGCGTCGGCGCCCGTGCCGGCCGTCGTGACGCGGTAACCTTCCTTTGCAAGGTGATACGCGACGAGCGCGGTGATGTCGGGCTCGTCGTCCACGACGAGAATACGTTGCACCGCCAGGCTGTCGGTCGCCATAAACAGGCCGGAAGGTAGCGCGAGCGCCGCTCGTTTCGCAATTTTGTGCGCACTATGCTGCTTCTGCCCGCGCTGCTCTTCGCGTTCCAAAATCCTCAGGCGGCTCCGGCCACCCCGTCGGACACCGCCCACATCGTCATCGTCGCCACGACCGACATTCACGGCCGCGTGCTCGGCTGGGATTACGTGCGCGATGGCGTGGCGCCCGGCGGGCTCTCGCGCGTGGCCACGGCGCTCGAAACGTTGCGCGCCCGCTATCCCGGCAACGTCGTGCTGGTCGATGCCGGTGATCTGCTGCAGGGAAACCCGTTCGCGACGTTCTTCGGCCGCTACGACAAACGGCAGCCGCAGCCCATCGTCGATGCGCTGAACGCGCTGCAGTACGACGCGGTCACGCCGGGCAATCACGACTTCGACTTCGGGCTTCCCTTCCTCCGGCGCGCTGCGGCCGAGGCCACCTACCACTACGTATCGGGAAACGTGCAGGACTCTACGGGCACGCTGATGTTCGCTCCGACCGTACTGGTGCGGCGCGGTCCCATCAAGGTCGGCATTACGGGATTGACCACGCCGGGCGTGATGCTGTGGGATCGCGCGCAGCTTGCCGGCCGCGCCCGGGTGCGCCGCATCGCCGAAATGGCACCCGCGGCGGTGGCGCGGCTCGACCGGGAGGGCGCGGATCTCAAAGTGGTGCTGATTCACAGCGGCTTCGGAGCGTCGAGCTACGACACGAGCGGCATCGGGCCGGAAAACGACGCGGCGGCACTGGCAGCGGTGAATCCCAAACCCGACATCGTCATCGTGGGCCACACGCATCGCGAGATCCGCGACACGGTGATCAACGGCGTGCACTTCGTCCAACCGAAGAACTGGGCGCAGAGCATCGCCGTCGTGCACGTGTGGCTGGCGAGGGATTCGACGTCGGGTGGACGGTATCGCGTCACGTCGGTCCGCTCCGATCTGATTCCGGTCTCGAACGTGCCGGAATTGCCGCGCTTTACGCGTCGATTCGACGCCGCAAACGAGGCCGCGCGGCTGTGGGCGGCCACGCCGCTCGGCACGGTGTCGCCGGGGTTCGACGCGCGCTACGCGCGCGTGCAGGACACCCCGCTGCTCGATTTCATCAACGAGGTGCAGCGCCGCCGCTCGGGCGCCCAGCTGTCGGCGGCCGCCGCGTTTGACGTGCAGCCGGGATTGCCGGAAGGGGAAGTGCACCTGCGGGAGGTGGCGGGGATCTACCCCTACGAGAATACGCTGCGCGCGGTGAAGATCTCCGGCCAGCAGCTGCGCGAATTCCTCGAGCAATCCGCGCGCTACTTCCGCACCTACGAGCCAAATGAGCCAATCATCAACGACAGCGTCGCGGGCTACAACTTCGACGTCGTCAGCGGCGTCGTTTACAACATCGACCTGTCTCGTCCGGCCGGGCAGCGCATCCGTGGGCTCGCGTACAACGGCAAGATCGTGCAACCCAGCGACAGCTTCACCATGGCGGTGAACAGCTACCGTCAAGCCGGAGGCGGTGGCTACTCGATGCTGGCCGGCGCGCGCGTCGTCTATGACAAGGGGGAGGACATTCGCGAGCTGCTGGTCGACGAGATCCGCCGCGCGCGCACGCTCCAGGTTGCGAGCTATCTGCACCCCAGCTGGGCGATCATCCCCGAACAGGCTCGTGCCGCGGCACGCGCCGCGTTTGCCCCCCCCCCCGCCGCCGTGGCCGTCCGCGTCGCCGACAGTACGCTGCTCCGCGTCCTCGCCACCAGCGACCTGCACGGGCAGCTCGAGCCACGCGTGTGGGACTGGTCAAATGGCCGTCAGGTCGGCGGGGTTGCGGCGCTGAAGCCGTGGCTCGACAGCCTGGCCCGCGTCTGCGGCTGTACCAGCGTTCGGCTCGACGCGGGCGACGAGATGCAGGGGACGGCGCTGTCGAACGCGACGTTCGGGCGCGGCACGATCGACGCGATGAATGCGCTCGGGATCGACGCCGCGGCGATCGGCAATCATGAATTCGACTGGTCCCTGGACACGCTGCGCTCGCGCATGCGCGACGCGAAGTATCCCTTCCTCTCCGCGAACATCACCAACGCCGCCGGGACGGCGCGGCCGGACTGGGCCACTCCCTGGACGCTGGTGACGAAGGGCGGCGCGAAGATCGCGGTGATCGGCTTGACGACCACGGAGACGCCGACCAGCACGGCGCCCCGCAACGTGCAGGGCCTCGCGTTCGGCGACGGCGCGCGGGCGATCAAGCAGTATCTGCCCGCGGCGCGCGCGGCGGCCGATTTCGTCATCGTGCTCGCGCACGCCGGCGCCGTGTGCGATTCCGCGACGGCGGCGACCTGTCACGGTGAGATCCTCGACGTCGCGCGACAGCTCGACTCGGGATCGGTGGACCTCATCGTCGCCGGGCACTCCCACCAACGCGTCAACACCGTCGTCAACGGCATTCCCATCGTGGAAGCGCAGTCGAGTGCGCGCGCGTTCGGCGTGGTGGACTTCGTGCGTGTCGGCGGCCGGCGCGAAGTGCGCGTGCAGCTCGTCACGCCCTATGTCGACCAGGTCAAGCCCGATGTCGCGCTCACCGGGGCCCTGAGCGGCCAGCAGCAGGCGCTGCGTAACATCACCGAGCGTGTCGTCGCGCGGCTCAAGTTCCCGCTGAAGCGCGAGGGCGATGAGTACGGTCTGGGCCGGTTGATCGCGGACGCGCAGCGCGCCGCCGGCCGCGCCGACGTGGCGATCATGAACAACGGCGGCATCCGCTCCGATCTGCCCGAAGGCGCGGTCACCTGGGGCAACGTCTATCAGGTGCAGCCGTTCCAGAACCGACTGCTGCGGCTCACCGTGACGGGCTCCGTCCTTCAGGACGCGCTGGAGCAGTGCGTGGCGGGCCGCGACCACCTGCCCAATTGTCACGTCGCCGGCGTGGAGGTGTGGTACGACGGCCGCAAGGAGTCGGGGAAGCGCATCACTCGCGCGCGCCTCGAAAACGGCAAGGATCTCGAGAAGAACGGCACGTACACACTTGTCGTCAGCGACTTCATGGCGACCGGTGGCTCGGGCTTCGCCATGTTGGCGGGCGCGCCGAAGCAGGACCTCGATGTGCCCGACGTCGATGCCCTGATCCGCTATCTGGGGGTGTTGCGCACTCCCGTGGAGGCGCCGGCGGACGCGCGCTTCCACCGGACCGACCACTGATGCGGGTTTTCGTCAACGACAAAGCAGTCGATGTCCCGCGCGGCGCCCGCGTGCGCGATGCGGTCGCACAGGCCGACGATGGGTTGGCGCGGCTGCTCGACGGCGCCGCCTATGTGACCGACGCCGCGGGCCGTCCGATCGACGCCGGCGACGCGGTGGGCGAGGCCGGCGCCGTGTTTCGCGTGGTCGTGTCCGCGCGCCAGGGGAAACCGCGGCTCACCAAAGACGCGCTGCGGCGCTGGCCCAAGGCCGAGCTGCACGTGCATCTCGATGGTGCCCTGCGGCCCGCCACGATGCTGGAGCTGGCCCGCACCCAGGACATCCGCCTGCCCGCTGAGACGCCCGAGGCACTCGCCAAGGCGATGCTGGTGCGCGATGCCAAAAACCTCGAGGAGTACCTCGAGAAGTACACGATCACACTCTCCGTACTCCAGACGGCCGCGGCGCTGGAGCGTGTGGCGTATGAATTCGTCGTCGATAAGGCGGCGGAGAACGTCCGTTACGTCGAGGTGCGTTACTCGCCGCTGCTGCATCGGCCGGCGCTGACGCTGGCGCAAGCGATCGAAGCGCCACTCGCCGGGATCCGGCGCGCGTCCGCGGAAACGGGGACCAAGGTCGGACTCATCGTGTGCGCGATGCGCACCAAACCGCCGGCCGAATCGCTCGAGTTGGCGCGAGCGGCGGCGGAGTATCACGCGGCGGGAGTGACGGCGTTCGATCTCGCGGGCGCCGAGCGCGGCTTCCCGGCGAGAGATCACCGCGCGGCGTTCGAATACGCGGCCGCGCACGGCATGGCCTGCACCTGTCACGCGGGCGAAGGCGACGGGCCGCACTCGATCCACCAGGCGATCCACGAGGTCGGGGCGCAACGGATCGGGCACGGGACGCGGCTCGCCGAAGACCCCGCGCTGCTCGAGGAAGTGGTCGCGCGCAAAATCCCGCTGGAGATGTGTTTGACCAGCAACGTGCACACGCACGTCGTGGCGTCGGTGGCGGAACATCCCTTTAAGCGCTATTTCCAGCAGGGCGTCGTGGTCACGCTGAATACCGACGGCCCGCTGACCGACGGGATCACGCTGACCGACGAATACTTCCAGGCACACGCCCTGCTGGGCCTCTCGCCCGACGAGCTGGCGCGCGTCGTGTTGAACGGCTGCGAGAGCGCGTTTCTCCCGGAATACGAAAAAGTCGCCTTGGTGTCCCGCGTGCAGAGCGAACTCGAAGGGGGTATTTCGTGATGTCCTGGCGCCGGGTCGTGTTCGCGTTCGCCGTCACATTCGTCTGTGCGCTCGTCGTCTTCACGCTGCCGCGCTTCGTGTTCAACACGGTGCGCGGCGCGACGGTCCAGGCTCCCGCGCAGGACACCACCAAAGCTCAGGTGGCGGTGACGCCGGTTCCGCGCTCCCTCGGCTCACGCCTCACGGGGATCTTTGGGCTCTTCCTGATCCTCGGCATCGGCGTAGGGCTGTCGCGGAACCGGCGGGCGATCAGCCGGCGCGTGGTCGCCTGGGGCGTCGGCCTGCAGCTGCTGTTCGCGATCTTTGTGCTCCGTGTCCCCATCGGCACGAGGATTTTCAGTTGGTTGGGCGCCACGGTGACGAAGATCCTCAGCTTTTCCTACGCCGGCTCGGAATTCGTGTTCGGCGAGATCGGCAAGCAGCACTCGAGCATCGGCGTCGTGTTCGCGTTCCAGATCATGCCCGCGATCATCTTCGTCTCCGCGCTGTTCGCGATCATGTACTACCTCGGCATCATGCAGATCGTCGTCAAGGCGTTCGCGGTGGCGATGAACAAGATCATGGGTGCGAGCGGCGCGGAGAGCCTCAACGTCGCCGCGTCGATCTTCATGGGACAGACCGAAGCGCCGCTCACGATCCGTCCGTTCCTGCCGCGCATGACCCGCTCCGAGCTGATGACGGTGATGACCGCGGGCATGGCCCACGTCTCCGGCTCGATCATGGCGGCCTACATCGCGTTCGGCATCGAGGCACGCCATCTGCTGACGGCCGTGATCATGACCGCGCCGGGGACGATCATGATGGCGAAGATCCTGGAGCCCGAGACCGAGGTCCCCGAAACGCTGGGCGGTGTGAAGGTCGAGATCCCGCGCACCGACGTGAACGTGCTCGACGCCGCTGCCCGCGGGACGAGCGAAGGGCTGCAGCTCATGCTCAACGTGATCGCGATGCTCATCTCGTTCATCGCGCTGATCGCGTTGGTGAATGGCCTGTTCGGCTGGATTCACGGGTTCGCGTCGTGGTTCCCGCCAACGCTGCAGACCGTGCTTGGGTGGATCTTCCGACCGATTGCCTGGGTGATGGGCGTGCCATGGCACGACAGTGGGGTCATCGGCGGATTGCTCGGGGAGCGTATGGTGATCAACGAGTTCATTGCCTATGCCCATCTCGGCCCGCTCAAGGCGAGCCTCGATCCCGTTTCGTTCACCATCGCCACGTTTGCGCTGTGCGGCTTCGCGAATCTCAGCTCGGTGGGAATTCAGATCGGCGGCATCGGCGCGCTGGCACCGGATCGCAAGCACGACCTGGCGCGGCTCGGATTCCGGGCGATGATCGCGGGGACGCTCGCCAACTTCCTCTCCGCGACGCTGGCGGGCATGCTCTTGTGACGGGGACGGGGGACGGGGGAAGGGGGAGGGGTGCTGTAACAGCGGCAACGGAGGCAGTGAAGCGACGCCTGGGAATGCTCAAACCCCGCGTCGCGATCGTTCTCGGATCAGGACTCGGGTTTCTCGCCGAGGAAGTCACCGAGCCGATTCATATCCCGTATCACACCATCCCCGGTTTTCCCGAGCCCGGTGTCGCCGGGCACAAGGGCGAGCTGGTCGCGGGGAAGCTCGAGGGCGTTCCCGTAATCGTGCAGGCGGGCCGCTTTCATTTGTATGAGGGGCATCCTGCCGCCGTCGCCGGCCTCCCGGCCCGGGTGTTTGCGGAGCTGGGCGTCGAGATTCTCATCGTCACCAATGCCGCCGGCGGAGTGCGTCGGACGTTTCCCGGTGGAACCCTCATGCTCATCGCCGATCACATCAACCTCATGTGGCGCAATCCGCTGATCGGGCAGCCGGAGGCCGGCGAGCAACGGTTTCCCATCATGCACGAGCCCTACGACAGCGACTTGCGGGCGCTCGCGCGCACGGTCGCGAGGGAAGAGCGCGTCCCGCTCGAGGAAGGCGTGTACGTCGGCCTACTCGGCCCGTCGTATGAGACGCCCGCGGAGGTGCGGATGCTCGAGCGCCTGGGTGCCGATGCCGTGGGGATGTCGACCGTGCCGGAGGTGCTTGTCGCGCGATCGCGCGGCCTCCGCTGCCTGGGGTTTTCCTCTATTACCAACCCCGGGGCAGGCATTACGGGCGAAGCGCTGTCACACCAGGACGTGCTCGCGGTCAGCGAACAGGTCGCGCGACGCCTCTCCGTGGTCGTGAAAGGGGTGCTGAAACGCCTGACAATGGCTTGACACCCTCCAAACGCTTCCCCTTGCAACCTTTTCTCTCCCGCGTCTGTCATATGGATCGATAACCGCCGCGCGCTCGCCGTCAGCGTTCGCGACCGGGGTTCCCCTTCACTTCAGCGCCGGACGCATCATGACGACGACGATCCAGTTGCTACTCGCGCTGGCGGGCATGCACCCGCCCGCAGTCCCAATCGATTCGCCGCCTCCCGCACCCCCAGTGCCACTGGCGCCTTCGCAGCTGCGTGCCGCGCGGCTCGGCGCGGGACAAGCGGTGACGATCGATGGTTTGCTGCAGGAGCCGCTCTGGCAGGCCGCGGAGCGGGTGACGGGGTTCACGCAGCGCGACCCGAATGAGGGCACGGCCCCGAGCGAGAGCACCGTCGTCTACATCACGTATGACGACGCGGCGCTCTACATCGCCGCGCGGCTCTACGACTCGCGTCCCGATTCGATCGTAGCGCGTCTGGCTCGGCGCGATCAGGGGACGAACTCCGACCGCTTTCAGGTATTTGTCGACTCCTACCACGACAAGCGTAGTGGTTACTACTTCGGCATCAGCGCGGCCGGTACGCTGTACGACGGCACGCTCTTCAACGACGACTGGGACGACGACACGTGGGACGGCGTGTGGGAGGGGAAGGTCACGCGCGACGCGCAGGGGTGGACCGCGGAGCTGCGCATTCCGTACTCGCAGCTGCGTTTCGTCAAGCGCAGCGAGTATGTGTGGGGCATCAATTTCCGCCGCGACATCGCCCGCAAAAACGAGTTCGATTTCATCGCCTTTACGCCGAAGGACGGGCGCGGCTTCGTGTCGCGGTTTCCGGATCTGGTGGGGATCGAGCGCATCGAGCCGCCGCGCCGCCTCGAGATCATGCCGTATGCGACGAGCCGCGCCGCGTTCACCCGCCGTCCGGCCGGTGACCCGTTCAACGACGGCTCGAAGGTCGACCCCGGGTTCGGGGCTGACGCGCGGATCGGGCTCGGCTCGAATCTGACGCTCAACGCCACGGTCAATCCCGATTTCGGCCAGGTCGAGGTCGACCCCGCGGTGGTGAACCTCAGCGACCGCGAGACCTTCTTCAACGAGAGGCGGCCGTTCTTCGTCGAGGGCTCGTCGATCTTCGAGTTCGGATACGGCGGCCAGAGCAACTTCTGGGGATTCAACTGGTCCGGACCGAACTTCCTCTACAGCCGGCGCATCGGCCGCTCGCTGTCGCTCCCGGGCGCGCCGGACAAGGGATACGTCGACGGGCCGGACGGCGCGCACATCCTGGGCGCGCTCAAGCTGACCGGCAAGGTCGCCGGCAGCTGGAACGTCGGTGGCCTGACGGCGATCACGCGCCGGGAGCGTGCCACACTGCAGGACAGCCTCGGCGCGCGCTCGGGTCAGGAAATGGAGCCGCTCGCGATGTACGGGGTCTATCGCGCGCAAAAGGAGTTCGACAAGGGGCGGCAGGGGCTCGGGTTCATTTCCACGATCGCCGGTCGCGCGTTCGACGATGCCACGCTGCGCGACGCCCGCAACAGCAACGCCATGACGTTCGGGACGGACGGCTGGATCTTCCTCGATTCCTCGAAGACCTGGGTGTCGACCGCCTGGGTCGCTGCCTCGCGGATCACCGGGTCCCCGGCTCGCATCACCGCCGTGCAGCGCAATTCGGTGCACTACTTTCAGCGGCCCGATGCGCCGAGTGTCGACGTGGATTCAAGCGCTGCGTCCCTCACCGGCACGGCAGCGCGATTCACGCTGGCCAAGCAGCGCGGCAACACGTTCGTGAACTCCGCCTTCGGCGTGATCTCGCCCGGATTCGACGTCAACGATGTCGGTTTCCTGTCGCGCGTCGGCTACATCAACATGCACGTGGGGGGCGGGCGGAACTGGACCAAGCCCGGGAAGGTGTTCCGCTATGCCGAGACGGGCGGCGCGCTGTTTCGGAACTACGACTGGGACGGCAACATCAACTGGTCGGGCGCCTTCAACTTCGGCTATGTGCAGTTCCTCAATTACTCCTGGATCAACTGGAACGTCGCGTACAATCCGTGGACCGTCGACAACCGTCGCACGCAGGGCGGGCCGTTGATGTTGCTGCCGCCGGCGTATCAGCTCGGGCTCGACCTGGGATCGGATAGCCGGAAATCGGTGACGCTGGGCACGGGATTCTTCACGTACTTCCGCTCGTCGCAGGACATCGAGGGATCGATATATGCCAACGTGCAGTACCGGCCCGCGCCGAACGTGCTGGTGAGCGTCGGTCCAAACCTGTACAAGCAGAGCAACCCGCTGCAGTACGTCGATGCCGTCGTCGACACGAGTGGCGGCGCGCCGAACACCTATGGCACGCATTACATCTTCGGGATGCTGAAACAGACCGAGTTATCGGCGGCGATCCGCCTGAACTGGACGTACAGCCCTACGCTGTCGCTCCAGCTCTACGCGCAACCGCTGATCTCTGCCGGTCGGTACGACTACTTCCACGAGCTGGCCCGGCCACGCAGCGCCGAGTTCACGCGCTACGGCTCGATCTACGGCTCCCGCATCACATACGTGGACTCGACCAATTCGTACGAAGTCGATCTCGACCGCTCGGGGCCGCTCAAGCCGTTTTCCTTCGGCAGGCCCGACTTCAACTACAAGTCGCTGCGCGGCAACGCGGTGCTGCGGTGGGAGTACATGCCGGGCTCGACGCTGTATTTCGTGTGGACGCAGAACCGCGAGGACTCCGATATCAATGGCGACTTCCGCTTCGGCTCCTCGATGGGCCGGATGTTGCGGGCCCCGGCGGACAACATCTTCATGATCAAGGCGACGTACTGGTGGAACCCGTGATCATCGCATAACAGGGATTTATTCGTGATCGATCGTAGGGGCACGCGAATGGCGTGTTGGTGGGAATCCGTGATTGTGGTGTAGGTAACGATATGGTTTTGGTAGGGGCGCAGCGTAGGGGCACGACATGTCGTGCCCCTACGTTCGTTTTGGCCCCGATTCATTCCATCGTTCTGGATTTGTAACGATGTACCGACGAATTGCCCACAGGTCGCGATCGTTGCGAATCACGTGTTCGTAATAATTGCGCTGCCACACACGCTCGGTCATTCCGTTGTTCTTCATGTGGCGTGTGACCGCCGATTTGAAGGTTCCGACAATCGTAGAGAGCGAACCAGGTATCGGTTCACCAAACCGGCGACGGACAGTGGTGTGCGCGTGTAGGGGCACGACATGTCGTGCCCCTACCGTACCTGGACTGTTCCTGATCACGATCTGCGGATCGACATCTGGCGCGTGATTGCGAATCACGATAATGCCGTGAACGTGATCGGGCATGATTACGAATCGATCGAGAAACACTTGAGGAAAATGACGGGGGATCGCCCACCAGCAATCGCGCGCCCATTTACCGGAATCGCTCAACCGCACGGACGCATTAACAATCGAACCGAATATCGGAGCCCTGTCGTGAGTGCAGATCGTGATGAAATACGCACCGTCGCGACGATAATCATACTCACAAAGGCGAATGGAGCGACGGCGGCAACGAGCGATGCGCATGTCGGCACGCATCCACCAGAGATAGTGATATCCTGAATGATGTGGGTATCAAATCAACGCAATGGGGATCAGCAAACCGCCACCGCGCTACAGCCCCTCACTCGGCGGCCTCGGCGGCGCCGGTACGAAATGGTTGAGCGGTCCGTGGCCTTGCCCCAGGCCCGGCGCCGCGGCAATCGCGCGATGCACGAAGTCGAGCGCATCGGCCACGGCCTGCTCGAGTGGCCGGCCGAGCGCGAGTCCCGCGGTAATGGCGGCCGATAGTGTGCAGCCCGTGCCGTGCGTCGACGTCGTTTCGATGCGCTCGTGCGTAAAACGGCGGGCCGATTTGCCGTGCACCAACACGTCCACGAGCGTCGGCCCGGTGAGATGTCCGCCTTTCACGAGCGCGGCGCGTGCCCCCATGGCGACCAGCGCGCGACCCGCTGCTTCCATCTGATCCGGGTTTCGCACCTCGGCCTCGACGAGAATCTCCGCCTCATTCAGATTCGGCGTCACCAGCGTCGCGAGCGGTACGAGACGACGCGCGATTTGTAGGGGCACAACATGTTGTGCCCCTACCGGATCGTCCATCAACACGTCTCCGGACGTCGCGACCATCACCGGATCGAGCACGTAATTCGGCAGGCGGCGGTCCGCGATTCGTTCCGCAACGGTTGCGACGATCTCTGCAGAGCCGAGCATGCCGGTTTTCACGGCGGCGGGAAACAAGTCATCCGCGACCGCGTCGATCTGTTGTGCCACAAGGGCTGCGGGGAGCGCCTGCCAGGCGCGCACGCCGGTCGTGTTCTGCGCCGTGACGGCCGTGATCGCGGTGGTCCCAAACACGCCGAACTGATGAAACGTCTTGAGATCGGCCTGAATGCCTGCGGCGCCGCCTGAATCCGAGCCCGCGATCGTGAGGGCGATTCTCATGACTTCGGGGGCCGTGCCTTGGCGAAACCAACGGCACACGCAATCTTAGGGGCACCTGTGACCGGCATGGGGACGCGCATCCGCAGTAATCTGCAGTCGACCGTCCGCGATCTACAACGTCGCAAGGCGCGGGGACGCCGCGGGCTCGCGGTCGTGGAAGGGGTGCGCCTGGTGGAGGAAGCGTTGGCCGCCGGTCTCGAGTTCAAGGGCGCGCTCGTCGCCCCCGAGTTGGCGCGTACCACCCGTGGTCAAACGCTGACCGCGGAGCTCGCCAGCCATGCGGTGCCCGTCGAGGAAGTCGGGTCGCGCGCATTCAGCGATCTCGCGGGAACCGACACGCCGCAGGGAATTCTCGCGATTGTGCAGCCGCGCGCGTGGTCGGTGACCGACGTGTCGGGCGGCCCGCTGCTCGTCGTCGATGGGGTGCAGGACCCCGGCAATGTCGGCACGCTGATTCGGACCGCGCACGCCCTGGGCGCCTCCGCCAGCCTGCTGCTGCGCGGCAGTGCCGACCCGATGAACCCGAAGGCGCTGCGGGCGGCGATGGGCGCGACGTTCCGCCACCCCGTCGTCCAGCTGGATGACGGTCCGTTCATCGCGTGGGCGCGCGAGCACGGCATCACGTTGTGGGCCGCCGCGGCGGACGGCGTGCCGCTCGCACGCGCGCTCGACGCGGAGACATCAGGCAAGGAGCTCATCGCCGTGATCGTGGGAAACGAAGGCGCGGGAATCCGGCCGCAGCTCAACGCCATCGCGGCGCAACGGGTCGCGATTCCGCTCGCGCGCGGCGCCGAGTCGTTGAACGTCGCCGTCGCGGCAGGCATCCTGCTGTACGAGGTGCTGCGTGGGCGCTGATCCCGTGATCGTCGTCGCGGCCGTGCTGGTCGGCCTCTGCGTGGGCAGCTTCCTCAACGTCTGCATTCTGCGGCTGCCGCGCGACCAATCGCTGCTGCGTCCGCGCTCGACGTGCCCCAACTGCAAGCAGCCGATCGCGTGGCGCGACAACATTCCGCTCTTTTCGTGGCTGCGGCTGCGCGGCAAGTGCCGCTGGTGCCACAAGCCGATCGCGAAGCAATACCCGCTCATCGAAGCATTGGTGGGCGTGCTGTTCGGCGTCGCGCTGCTGGTCTACGGTATGACCTGGCACGCCCTCGCGGCCGCCCTGTTCGGCACGCTGCTGCTCGGGATCGCGATCACCGACGCACGCCACTACATCATTCCGGATGAATTCACCTGGGGCGGCCTGGTCATCGGCCTCCTGCTCGCGCTGGGCGGCGGTGTGCAGGGGTTTCTCCAGGCGCTGCTCGGCGCCGCGGTGGGATTCGTGCTGCTGTGGCTCGTCGGGATGGCGGGCACGTGGGTGTTCAAGGAAGAGGCGATGGGCGGTGGCGACGTGAAAATGATGGCGATGGTGGGGAGTTTTGTCGGATGGCGCGGCGTGCTGCTCACGGTCTTCGCCGGCGCCGCGCTGGGCTCACTGATTTTCATCCCATTATCCATCAAGAAGAAGCGACTCGTGCCGTTCGGGGTATTCCTCGCGGTGGGCGCCGTCGTCGCGTTCGTATTCGGAGACGCGATCATCGCCTGGTACGGGCACTTTCTCAAAGGCGATTAGCGATACATGGGCAATCCCTTCGAAGGCTTCTTCGATTCGGGCGACGTGCTGGAGCGCGTCGGCATCGACATTACGGCACAGGCGCGCCGCGGCGATCTCGAGCCGGTGCGGTGCCGCGACGCCGAGATCTCGCGTGTGGTGGACATCCTGCTGCGGCAGGGCAAGAACAATGCGGCGCTCGTGGGGCGTGCCGGTGTCGGCAAGACCGCCGTGGTCGAAGGTCTGGCCCACCGCATTGCCGCGGGCGAAGTGCCGCCGGCGCTCAAGGACGCCCGGATCCTGCAGCTGGACCACGTATCGATGCTCGCCGGTACGTCGTTTCGCGGCCAGTACGAGGAGCGCATCCGCCGGTTGGTCAAGGCACTCGAGACCGATCGCAATCTGATCCTGTTCGTGGACGAGCTGCACAACTTGATGGGGCAGGGAACGGCGATGGGCGCGGCGATGGATGCCGCCAACATGCTGAAACCCGCGCTCGTCCGCGGGGACATGCGCGTGATCGGCGCGACGACGGGCGAAGAGTACGACAAGTGGATCCGCGCCGACCCGGCCCTCGAGCGCCGCTTTCAGCCGGTCACGATCGAAGAGCTGGACGCGATCCAGACGTGGGAAGTCCTCGTCGCACGGCGGCCACGGCTCGAGCGCCACCACGCCGTGGCGATCTCGGACGATGCACTCAAGGCGGCGATCGTGTTGACCGACCGCTTTGTGCCCGAGCGGGCGCGTCCCGACAAGGCGATCGACGTGCTCGACGAAGCCTGCGCCCACGCGCAGGCGACCGCCCGTGTGTCGCCGGAGCTCGACAAGCTCATCCGCGACCGCAAGAAAGTCGAAGCGATGATCCGGCGGGGACTGACGGAAGAAGAAGGAGGCTCGGCGCCGGAAGAGCCGATGCCCGATCTGGCGACGGTGCTGCAACGATTCGGGGAGGAGATCGAAGAGCTGCTGGGCGGCGGCGAGGGGCGGCGAAAGCCCTCCGCCGCCCCTCGCCGCCCGGCACCGTTAGAGGAGCAGCGAGCGGATCTCGATCGCCGCCTCCGCGCCGAGCTGGAACGGCAAGGGCTCGTGGTCACGGGCAAGGAAGTTGCCCGCGTGGTCGCCTCGTCCGTGGGGAAAGGCATCGAGTGGGCAGGCTGACGCGCCTGTCAACCGCTGTGGTTGTGGTGGTGCTTTCCGTGGGATGCCGCGAGCGTGCGCAGGCGGTCCAGGGCGAGGCGGACTTGAAGGACATGGTGCACCGCATGATGCCGGTCGTCGCGCAGGCGACCGGCCTCCCTTTCAAACGTGAACCGCTGGTCCTGCGCCGCTCGCGCGCGCAGGTGCGGGACTACGTGATCCGCAAGTTCGACGAGGATCTGCCGCCCGCCGACCTCGCGGGCGTGCAATCGGCCCTGCGACTGTTCGGCCTGATTCCCGATTCGCTCGAGCTGCGCCCGACGATGATCGATCTGCTGACCGAGCAGATTGCCGGCTACTACGACCCCGACTCGAACGCGCTGTTCATCCCCGCCGACATCGAGCCGTTCCAGCTGCGCGTCGTCGTGTCGCACGAGCTGGTGCACGCCTTGCAGGATCAGTACGTCCATCTCGACTCGATCATCACGCAGCGTCACGCCAACGACCGGCGCTCGGCGGCGCAAGCGATTCTCGAGGGCCAGGCCACGGTCGCGCAGATCCCCGTCCTCATGCCCGAGCAGAAACCCGACACGTTCGCGCTGGGATGGTTCTGGAGACAGCGGGCCGTCATGGCCGCCCAGCAGGCGCAGATGAAGGAGTTCGCGCGCGCGCCGCTGTGGCTGCGTGAAGGCCTCATCTTCCCTTACCTGGGCGGCGCCGACTTCATCGTCTGGTACCGGCACAAATACTTCGGGCGCTCGGTGCTCGATTCGATACCGCAGTCCACCGAGCAAATTCTGCATCCCGAGCGCTACGCGGCGCACGACGAGCCGACGGACGTCGTCTTCTCGTCCGGCGGGCCGGACACGCTGCAATACGAAGACGGACTCGGTGAGTTCGAAACGCGATTGCTGTTCCAACAACACCTGGGCGACGAAGCGGAAGCCGCGAATCTCGCCGCGGGGTGGGACGGGGACCGCTATCAGGTCCTGGGGCCGAAGAGCGACGCGCTCGTCTGGTACAGTGTGTGGGACGACGCGGCGGCGGCGACCCGGTTCGCGACGGGGCTGCAGCGCGCGTGGCAGAAGGGGCGGCCGGACGGCCGCACGGCCAGGCGGTCTGAAATACGCCAGCTCACCGTTTCAGGACGACCGGTTGTGCGCTTGGTCGATGCGCCCGCCGATTGGAAAGGCTGGCGCGCGCTACCGACCGTGCGGCTCAGTGCCAGAAGCGGGTGATCGTGTAGATCAGCAGGCCGACGAGTCCGCCGACGAGCGTGCCGTTGATCCGGACAAACTGCAGGTCGCGACCCACCGCCAGCTCGAATCGCCGCGACGTCGCCTGGGGATCCCACCCGGCCACGGTCTTGGCAATCAGGTCCCCAATCTCGTGGCGGTACTTCTCCACCACACTGGCCGTGACATCGATCAGCAGGTCGTCGATTTCCGCGAGCAGCGTCGGGTTCGAAAGCAATGCGGTCCCGAACTCGCTGAGACCGCTGTCGAGCGGACTGGGAGCGCCGTCGCCGCCGCCGGCCGCGTAGGTGGTGACCGCCTGCCGGATCCCCTCCCACAACTTGCGTGACAGATCGTCGGTCGCCGCACCCATGAGCCACTCTTCCTTCAATGCTTCCGCGCGCTCGATCACTTCGGGCGAGTGCTGCAGGCGCTCGATGAAGTCCCGAATCGCGTCATCGAACGCGGCGCGCAGCGGGTGCGCCGGGTCCATCACCATGTCGTGCAGCAGCCGTTCGACGGCCGCGATGATCTTCTCGTAAATCTTCTCGTCCAACACCGGCGGCACCCACCACGGCGTCTCGGCGCGCACGCGCTCGCGGATCAGCTCCCGGTTGTTGCGGACCGCATCCGCTGCGAGCTTCACGGTCGCGTTGAGCAGCTCTTCCTGGCGGTTGTCGGCGAGCGCCAACGCCAGCGTTTTGCCGAGGGCGGGCGCGACGCGGAACGTGCGGACGCGGTTGCGGACGACCTGACTGACGAGGTCCTGCAGCTCGTTGGCCGGCAGGTTCGCGAGCGTCTTGGCGAGACCGCCGGCGAATTGCCGGCTGAATTGCCGGGCGTGCTCGCGGTCGGCGAGCCACTGCGCCGCCCGTTCCGCCGGGTGCACCCGGCGCAGGTTTGCGGCGATCACGTCGCGCGAGAGGAAATGATTCTGGACGAAGTTGCCCAGGATCTGCCCGATGCGCTCCTTGCGCGTCGCGACAATCGCGGTGTGAGGAATCGGCAGGCCGAGCGGATGGCGGAACAGCGCGGTGACGGCGAACCAGTCGGCCAGCCCGCCGACCAGGGACGCTTCGGCCGTCGCCCGGACGTAGCCGAGCCAGGGGAACTGCGCCTCGAACAAACTCGCTCCCACGAAGATCAGCAAAGCGACCGCCAGCAGGCCGGTCGCGCGCCGCTTCATGGCGTCGAGCCGCGCCTGGCGCTCGGCGTCGTCGGGACGGGCCCACTGCGAGGTGACCTGCTGCGTCTGCGGCGCCTGCCGCGTCTCGCGGATCTGGTCCTGCATAGAGCCCAAGATAAGACCCCCACTTGGATTCACGGTACTCGCCATTTAGCTTGCTAGGCTTATGTTTACGGCCCTTTCCGAGCAGTTGACCGGGGTACTGAGCCGGCTCAGAGGTCGCGGGGTGCTCTCGGAAAGCGATGTGACCGACGCGTTGCGCGAGATCCGCCGCCATCTGCTCGAGGCGGACGTGAGCTTCGAGGTCACACGCGGCTTCGTCGAGCGGGTGCGCGAGCGGGCCGTCGGTGCGCTCCAGGTCAAGGCCGTCAGTCCCGGCCAGCAGGTCGTCAAGCTGGTGCATGACGAAATCGCCACGCTGCTTGGCGGTAGCCAGGCCGGCCTCGAATACGCCTCCGTAGGTCCGACGGTCGTTTTCCTCGTCGGGTTACAGGGGTCGGGGAAGACCACCACCGCAGCGAAGCTCGCGCGACGGCTGAAGCTCGAGCAAAAGGCACCGGCGCTCGTGGCGGCCGACATCTATCGGCCGGCGGCGACCGAACAGCTGCAACAGCTGGGAGCGCAAATTGACGTTCCGGTTCTCGGGAAACGAGAAACGGGAGACGTGGTCAAGCTGGTGCAGGAGGCCTTACGCGAAGCGGAGTCGGCACGGGCACGCACGGTCATTATCGATACCGCGGGCCGCCTGCAGATCGACGCCGAGATGATGGATGAGCTGAAGGCGCTGAAGGCTGCCGTCCCGCCCAAGGAAGTGTTGCTGGTGGCGGATGGCATGACGGGGCAGGACGCGGTGAAGATCGCCCGCGGGTTCCATGAGGGCGTGGGGCTCACCGGCGTGATCCTGACGAAGCTCGACGGCGACGCCCGCGGCGGTGCGGCGCTCTCGATTCACGGCGTGACCGGCGTGCCGATCAAGTACGTGGGCGTCGGCGAAAAGACGGACGCGCTGGAGCCGTTCGATCCCGTCCGCATGGCGGGCCGGATTCTCGGCCAGGGCGATGTGGTCGCGTTGGTCGAAAAAGCAGCGGCCAATGTCGACGCCGAGGCCGCCCAGCGCCTCGAGCAGAAGGTGCGGTCCAGGAAGGGCATGGACCTGCAGGATTTTCTGGTGGCGTTGAAGCAGATGCAGAGCATGGGACCGCTCAAGCAGGTGCTCGGTCTCCTGCCGGGGATCAACGCCAAGGCGTTGCAGGGCGTGTCGCTGGACGACAAGCGGCTGAAGCACGTCGAGGCCATCGTGCTCTCGATGACGCCCGCGGAGCGGGCCGATCCGACGGTGTTGAGCGGATCGCGAAAGCTGCGGATCGCGAAAGGGTCCGGACGGACCGTGCAGGAAGTGAATCGCCTGCTGGAACAGTTCCAGCAGATGAAAAAAATGAGCAAGTTCATGAAAAGGATGTAAGGGAACGCTATGGCAACTCGAATTCGGCTGCGCCGCGTGGGGCGGAAGGGTCAGGCATACTTCCGCATTGTGATCGCGGACTCGAAATCGCCCCGCGATGGGCGCTTCGTGGCGGCGATCGGCCACTACAATCCCCGCGCGAAGCCGGCAGTGATCAACGTCAACGCCGAGGAGGCGCGGGCCTGGCTCGAGAAGGGCGCGATGCCGACCGATACGGTGCGTTCGCTCCTCAAGAAGGCCGGCGTACTGGGCAAACGGGCGCCCACCGCGTAGTCGGGCGGCTGCGCAAGCCGCACGGCCAGCAGGGGGAGGTCGCCGTGGTCCCCCTCGTGGAGAAGCCGGGAACGGTGTTCGTCCCCAAAGTCCGGCTGTACGTGTTGAACGAGGAGCGCGAGGTGCTGGCGGGGCCGCTCGTCGTGTCGCGCCGCCGCGGTTATCACCGCGAATGGCTGCTGGCCTTCGAGGGCATCACGTCGCGGGCCGCAGTGGAAAGCTGGCGTGACAAGCTCGTCGCGGTGGATGAGTAGCGATGTTGCGCATCAATGTGGTAACGCTGTTCCCCGATTGGTTCGCCGCGCCGCTCGCGTCGAGCATTCTCGGACGAGCCGCGGCGGCGGGACTGGCGGAGTATCGAGTCGTGCAGTTGCGCGACTACACGCACGACAAACACCACACGGTCGACGACTCGCCGTATGGCGGCGGCGCGGGCATGGTGCTCAAGCCCGAGCCGTTCTTCGAGGCGGTGGAGGACCTGAAGGCGAAGCCGCCGATCGTCCTGCTGTCGGCGCGCGGGCGGCCTGGTGGACGCCGTCGTGCGGCTGTTGCCCGGCGCGCTCGGCGATCACGAATCCGCGTCGAGCGACTCGCATTATGAAGGATTGTTGGCGCCGCCCAGCTACACGCGGCCGCCCAGCTATCGCGGGCTCGGTGTCCCGGAAGTATTGTTGAGTGGCGACCACGACAAGATTGCGGCATGGCGGGCGGCTGAGGCCGAACGTCTGACGCGCGAACGGCGGCCGGATCTCTGGTCGCGACATGGGGAGTAGTTATGGAGAAGTTGCGGGCAGTCGAGCGCGAAGGGCTGAAGACGGACATCCCAGCGTTTGCTCCCGGCGATACGTTGCGCGTCATGGTGCGCGTGCGCGAGGGTGAGAAAGAGCGGCTCCAGGCGTTCGAGGGCATTTGCATCGCCCGGCGCGGCGGCGGCATCAACGAGACGTTTACGGTCCGCAAGATTTCCGCGGGCGTCGGCGTGGAGCGGATATTCCCGCTGCACGCGCCGTCGATCGCGGAGATCGGGCTGCTGCGCAAGGGCCGCGTGCGGCGTGCCAAGCTCTACTTCCTGCGGCGCCTGGCGGGGAAAGCCGCCCGGATCCGCGAAAAGCGCGGCATCACGGTCCCGACCGGCGGCGCCGCCGACCAGGAGCCGACGCAGACGTGAAACACCGCCGCCCATCGCTGAACCGCGAGGCGGCGTTGTGGTGCGAAGGGCGCAGCATCGTCGCCGGAATCGATGAAGTCGGCCGCGGTCCACTGGCGGGTCCAGTGGTCGCCGCGGCCGTCGTGTTTCCGATGGGTGCGAAGCCCATCCGCGGCCTGGACGACTCCAAGGTGCTGACCGCGATCCAGCGCCAGAAATTCGCCGTCAAGATCCGCGAGCGCGCGTTCGCGGTCGCCGTGGGCGCCGCGAGCGTGCGCGAAATCGACCGGCTCAACATCCGCCGCGCGTCGATTCTCGCGATGGAGCGGGCGCTGCGGCGCCTCGGCATCGTTCCGGCGCACGTCCTCGTCGACGGCCTGCCGTGCCCCGAGCTCGGCTGCGAGCACGAAGCCATCGTCGACGGCGATGCCCGCTGCCACTCGATCGCGGCGGCGTCCGTCATCGCCAAGGTCTTGCGCGATTACCTGATGGACCGGCTCGCGGTGCGGCATCCCGGCTATTGCTGGGAGACGAACAAGGGCTACGCGACGCCCGAGCACCTGGACGCGATTCAGCGGCTCGGTCCCACCCGCCACCACCGCTACAGTTTCGAGCCGGTCGCACAGATCGAGCTGCTAACGGTTTCTGCTGCGCCGCAATCCCTTTAGGAAATCGGCCGCCGGCCGCGTGTTGAGGATGTCGGCCGCGGTCAATCCCGCGCGCCGCGCCACCGCGACCGCGAAGCGCATGAACCCCAGCTCCCGCTGGTTGTGCGCGTCCGTCGACAGCACGAACCGCACGCCGTGCGCTTTTGCGGCGGCCGCCAGCGTGTCGGGTAGATCCAGCCGCTCGCTGCCGTTGATCTCGAGCAGGCACTGCGCGTTCGCCGCGGCTTTCGCCACCACGTCGAAGTCGAGCGGATAGGAAGGACGCTCGGGAACGATCCGTCCCGTGGGATGACCGATCGCGTCGACCCACGGATGCTCGATCGCCCGCAGCAACCGGTCCGTGAGTTGTTTCTCGCTCTGCTTCAGCCCGTAGTGAATCGTGGCCACGACGTAGTCGGCTTCGGCGAGCACATCATCGGGCAGATCGAGCTTGCCGCTTTCCAGAATGTCCATTTCGACACTCTTCAGAACCCGGATACTCCCCCCCCCCCGCCGCAGCCGTTCGTTGAGGCGGTCGATCTCTTTCCACTGGGCGCGCAGCTCGGCGGGGCTCTGTCCCGCCATCGACATGCGCGGGGAATGATCGGTGATGGCGATGTAGGCGTAGCCGAGCGACCGCGCCGCCTCGACCATCTCCGCCATGGTCGCCTTGCCGTCGCTCGCGTCGGTGTGCATCTGCAGGTCGCCGCGGATCTCCTCCAGCGTGACGAGCGCGGGCAGCGTGTGCTCTCTGGCCAGGGCGATCTCGTTCCGCCCTTCGCGCAGCTCCGGCGGGATCCAGTCCAGATCCAATGCCGCGTACACCTCAGTTTCGGTCCGTCCCGCGATGCGCTTCGATCCGCGATACAGCCCGTACTCGTTCAGTTTCAGCTTCTTGGCCTGCGCGACCTTGCGTAGCTCGATGTTGTGTGCTTGCGAGCCCGTGAAGTACTGCATCGCCGCCCCGAACGCCGCAGGCTCCACGACGCGCAGGTCCACTTGCAGCCCGCTGGAGAGCCGCACGGTCGACCGCGTGTCTCCCTGCGACGCGACATGCCTGACTTCGCTGAACTTGCCGAATCGCTGGATCATCGCCGGGGCGTCGGCGCAGCTGACCACGATGTCGAGATCGCCGATGGTTTCCTTGCGCCGCCGGAAGCTGCCGGCGACGTCGATTGCGTCGATGCCGCCGCCGGCCTTGAGATACTCCACAATCGCCCGCGCGTATTGTTCGGCTTCGTGTAGTACGATGCGGTTCTGGGCGGCGGTCGCGGCGCCGGAGACACCCTCGCGGATTTTTTCCAGCAGCTTGGGGCCGAATCCCCCCAGCTTCGCGATCTTCCCTTGTTCCAGCGCCTCTTTGAGATCCGCCACGCTGTTCACCTTCAGCTGCTCGTGGAACAGCTTGACCCGCTTGGGGCCGAGGCCGGGAATCCGGAGCAGCTCGAGTAAGCCGGGGGGGAGGGTGGCGACGAGCTGCTGGCGCTGGGGCAGGGTGCCGGTCTCGACCAGCGCCGTGATCTCCTTCGCTATGCCGTCCCCGATCCCCGGCAGGTCGGTGAGGTCGAAGTCCCCACCGGACACGAGCTCGGCGATAGGATCGGGGTGATCGGCGACCGTCCGCGACGCGTTGCGATACGCGCGCACCTTGAACGGATTCCCCCCGGAGATCTCCAGCAGGTCGGCGACGTCACCGAGGAGGCGGGCGATTTCGGCATTCTGCATCCCGAAAAATCGATGGGAGGGAGCCTTCTTGCCATCCTTCAGTTCGAGTGGTACGCTAGCCGTCCCGAAACACTGATCCCCTACCCGTCGGAGGCTGAAGCATGGCGCGCACGCTTCTCGGGCTCGTGATGTTGGCCGTCGCGTTCCCCATCATCATCGCGGCTCAATCGCAGGCGACTACCGGCATCATCCGCGGCGTCGTGACCGATCCGTCCGGGACGCCGGTGGCGGGCGCAAACGTCACGCTGCACGAGACGCAAACCGGATTCCAACGCCAGCTCACCACGAACGAGCGTGGCGTTTTCGTCGCGTCGCTGTTGCCGCTCGGCACCTACGATGTGACGGCTCGCGCGGTGGGCTTCAGCGAGAGCCGGCGCAACGGCATTCCGGTCCGCGTCGGCAGCACGGTGGACGTGACCCTCGCGCTCGCGGCCGTCACGTTACAGGCCGTCGTCGTCGAGGGAGCGCCATCCGTGGTAGACGCCGGACAGGTGGAGGCGGCGTCCCGGCTTCCCACCGGCGCGGTCTCGGGGTTGCCGAACAACGGCCGCAATTTCCTGAACCTGACGCTACTCACGCCGGGCGTGGCGATCGTGCAGGGGCCCGACGGTGACGAGCTCTCCATTGCCGGACAGAAGGGGATCCACAACAACATCTCGGTGGACGGCGCCGACTTCAACAATCCGTTCTTCGGCGAGCAGCGCGGTGGTCAGCGGCCCGCGTTTACGTTCAACCTCGACGCGGTGCAGGAGATCGTGGTCGTGGCGGGTGGCGCGAACGCGGAATTCGGGCGTTCCTCGGGCGGCTTCGTGAACGTCATCACAAAATCCGGCACTAATCAGCTGCGCGGCACCGTACACTACTTCGGCAAGTCGGACGCCATATCGGGCAGGCCCGTCCACGCCGGGTATAGTTACGATCCGGACTTCGGACAAAGCCAGGTCGGCTTCACGCTGGGCGGTCCGATTAAACGCGATCGCGCCTTCTTCTTTGTCGCCTATGATCAGCAAGGCTACAGTGACGTGAAGCAGCGGACACGGCCCACGAGCACCTCGCTCGATTCGTTAAAGGCGTGGATGGGGTCGGCCTACGGCGGCGTCCTGGCGACTGACTTCGGCTCGATCGGGCGCACCAACAACGCGCGCGCGCTGCTCGCGAAGTTTGATTTCCACCTCTCCGACCGTCACAGCTTGTCGCTCAAGTACAACTACACATGGTCCGAACAGAAGAACGGCACTTTCGACGTCGATACCTGGGCGCGCAGCGCCAACGCGCTGGAGCGCGACCATTCCAACGCGGTGAACGGCAGCCTGGTGTCCTACCTGTCGTCCAATACGTCCAACGAGTTCCGGTTCCAGTACTCGCGCGAAGACCGGCCGCGTCCGTACAATGGGCCGCGCTCCGCATTGCTCGGGCCCAACCCGGCCGATCCTCCGGCGGCGCGCCCGTTCCCGGACGTCGCCATGGACTTCACGAATCACCTGCGCTTCGGGATGCCGTTCTTCATCCCCATCGCCTATTACGACACGCGAGTGCAGTTGGTCGATAACGTGTCGTTCGCCAAGGGGAATCACTTCTTCAAGCTGGGCGGCGAATACAATCGGGTGAACTCGGTGCAGACATTTATCGGGTTCGCCAACAGCCGCTACATCTTCAGCTCGGTCAACGGATTCCTGAATTACGTCGCCGACTCGACCTACGTCGAATGTTCCGGCGGCAGCACCGGCACCGCGTACACGTGTCCTGGGGCCGAGACCATCGCGGGTCCGGTACTGCTCTACTTGCAGCAGGCGGGCGTCGATCAGAACGTGCGCCGGTCGGGGACGCAGCAGATTCCGCAGGACGAGCTCGCTTTCTATATCCAGGACTCCTGGAAGCCGAATCCCAGCTTGACGCTCAACTACGGCCTGCGCTGGGAAGCGCAGATCGAGCCCGATCCGATTACGCCGCCGAGTACGGTGTTCTTCGCGCCGTTCATCGGTCAAACCGTGACGAACGGCACCGGGACGTACACGTTCCCGTCAGACGGTACGATTCCTTCCGACAAGAAGATGTGGCAACCGCGGCTCGGGATCGCGTACGATCCGCATGCCGACGGCCGGCAGGTCTTCCGCGCGAATGCCGGATTGTACTACGCCCGGATTCCCGGCCTTAACCTGGCATCCACGCGCAGCACCAACGGGTCGAACGGCCTGACCTACTTCCGGAACAGCGCGCTCACTGGAGTGCTCGGGCCGGTCCCCGGATTCGGCAGTTTGTTGCCCGACTCGGTTCCACAAAGCTCCGTGTTCTTCCCGGACGTGTTCGTGTTCGACAAGAACTTCCAGAACCCGCGCACGCTCAACGTGACGCTCGCCTACGAGCGACAGCTCAGCAGCGATTTGGGCCTACTGCTGAGCTATACGCATGCGCGGACCGACCACCTCACACGCTTCATCAATCGCAATGACGGGGCGTTTGGGAGCCCTTGGTCGACCGGGCTGCCGCCGGCCGGCATCAACGGGATCACGACGCTGACGACGGTCGAGTCCAGCGCCAAGTCCCGGTACAACGGATTCACGATCGGGCTGAAGCGCGTGCTTGATCCCAACTTCCAGTTCCAGGTCAATTACACGTTGTCGTTCGACAAGTCGGACGACGACAACGAGCGCGATCCGTTCACATTCCGCTACGTGCACGCAAACGATCTCGCGCCGGAGTACAACTGGAGCGATCGCGATCAGCGGCATCGGGTCAACGGCTGGGCGCTGGTCCGGCTGCCCGGCGGCTTTCTCATGAACAATCGGTTGAGCTACTACTCGGCGCAGCCGATCTCCCTGAGCTGCGGCCCGTGGTCCGGCAACCCGTTCGCGCCGCCGGCGGGACAGCCAGCGGCGACGTCGGCCGACCGAATCTGCGGCCCGGCGGGTGCGACCCTGTTGAAGCGGAACACAGGGCGGAAGGACAACGCGTACTTCTCGTTGGACGTGCGCTTGTCACGGCCGTTTAACGTCGGCACCCGGAATCAGGTCGAAGCGATGGTCGAGGTCTTCAACCTGACCGGCAACGACAACTTCCACGACCCGTCCTACGGCAACCTGGTCTTCAATTTCGACGGGACGATCCGCAGCGGGCTGGGCGATCCACGCCAGCTGCAGGCCGGGATTCGGTGGTTGTTCTAGAGACGCGGTGGGCAGGGACGAGACGAAAAGGGACGGCCGGGTAACCGGCCGTCCCTTTTTGTACGCCCCTCCATGAGGCGGCTGGGGATCGAACCCAGGACCTACGGATTAAAAGTCCGTTGCTCTACCAACTGAGCTACCGCCTCGAGCCAAAACAAGATAATAGAGACCCCCCTGTTGTCAGACGAGGGCATCGGAGCCAGATTCCCCCGATGCCCTCCATCGTGTGGATCGATGGGACGTGGTACGACCGCGGCACCGCGGTCGTTTCTGTATTCGACCACGGCCTGCTGTATGGTGACGGCGTTTTCGAGGGCATCCGTGCCTACGGCGGCCGCGTCTTCCGGCTCGATGCCCACCTCGACCGTCTCTACGGCTCGGCCAAAGCGATTTGGCTGGAGATCCCCATGGCGAAAGACGCCATGGCGCGAATGGTCGAAGAGGGCGTCGCCAAGAGCGGCATCAAGGATTCCTACATCCGCCTGGTCGTCACGCGCGGTGTCGGGGACCTCGGTCTGGATCCGCGGAAGTGCGCGAAGCCGACCGTCTTTTGCATCTTCGACACGATCAAACTGTGGCCGCAGGACCGCTACGATAAGGGGCTGACGGCACTGACGGCCGCAACACCGATTCATCACCGCGAATCGCTGTCGCCACGTGTCAAATCGCTGAATTACCTCTCCCATATCCTCGCCAAGGTCGAGGGCATCGCCGCCGGCGTGGACGAAGTGATCATGCTCGACTCCGCCGGCTACGTCGCCGAGGCCAGCGGCATGAATCTCTTTGCCGTGTCCAACAGCACACTGCGTACGCCTCCGCCGTACACAGGCATCCTGCGGGGCGTCACCCGCGATACCGTCATCGAGCTGGGCCGTGAGGCCGGATATGGCGTCGAAGAGCTGCCGATGAACCGCTACGACCTCTATACGGCCGACGAGGTGTTCCTCACCGGTACCGCCGCGGAGGTGGTGGCGATCTCGAAGCTCGACGGCCGCCTTATCGGCAGCGGGGTGGCCGGCCCCATCACCCGAGACTTGGCGACCCGATTCCGCGCCTACGTGACCCGCGACGACTGATTTCCCACACCCGCGTCTCAATTGTGGAAAACCCCCTAAAGTATTGACTGGGAATCATCTAACCCCCATATTGGGGCCCCTTTGCGCCCTTTCCCCGCTCGAGGTGAGCCATGTCATGGCGAGTGATCGCGCACGGGGACCAGGTTTGGCATGTGGACGCGGTCGCCGAGCGTCGCGCGAATACAGCCGCTTGGCAGTTGGTGTTGTCGTTTCGCGCCGCGTCTGAGCCTCTTCCGGGTCGGCGCCGGTCGTTCTGGACGCCGTATCCGTTGGAGGCCACCTCGAAGTCGTCACTGTTCATCCAGGCCGAGCGGATTCCCGATGCTGCGCTATCGCAGCTGCTCGCGGAGCGTCTCACGTGAGCACGGCGGACCTGCAGGATCTCCGGCGGGTCGTGGGCGCCGTGACGCGTCTGCGGGGTGAGACGGTCAAGCAGGTGACGGTGCGTTCCGATGTCCGGCACCTGAAAGTGGAGTTCGACAGCGGACTGATTCTGCTCATCTCGGCGGAGCGCGATTCGCAAGGGCGTCCCCGTCTCGAGGTGGATGTGGTCGAGGCGATGCAGGATTTGGGCGCCAAGCAGCAGATCGAAGTCCGGTTCGACTGAGGGTTCGCGCGTGCCCGACGAGCGCCTGCGATTTCAGGAGTTCGGGTTTCAGCGGCTGGCCAACGGCCGCTGTCGCGCAAAGGTGGTGTTGACGTGGTCGGACGGCCGCCGCTTCGAGGGCTCCTCGGACGGCGTGTCGTCGCAGACCGGCGAGCTGCGGTGTTGCGCCGTCGCAGCCGTGAATGCGTTGGAGCAGGCGGTACAGCCGCGTCTCACGTTTGAATTGCTGGGCGTGAAAGCGGTGCGGGCGTTCGACGCGACGGTGGTCATCGTTTCGCTGTCGGCGCGCGCGGAGCAGGCGACCCGCCTGGTAGGGTCGTGTTTGACGGAGGCGGATCCGCCGCGTGGCGCGGCACTTGCAGTCTTGAATGCGACAAACCGTTTACTCGGGAATTACTTGGCGACACGATGACACGACACATTGTTCACTCGATTGCGATGATGGGCACAGCGGCGCTGCTCGCCGGCTGTGCTGGTGCACATATCCCTCCCGCTCCGATCGTGACGACCGATCTCAGCACGCGCGACAGCTCGGCCGTGCAGCTCGGCACGGCGCTGGCCACCGTCGAGCAGGATTCCGCCGCCGATCAGTCGGCGCTGGACAGCCTGCATCAGCGCTCCGCGGATTCTCTCACGCCGCCGCGGACCAATGTCGCCGTGCGCGGCGAAGACGTGCGTCAGGAGGCGGAGGACCTGTTCGGCGGCGACGACGAGCGCCGCGATCCCTTCAAGGCGACGGAGGCGGCGGTCAACCACCTCCAGGATCTGGTGCAGCGTCTGGGCAGCGTCTACCTCGCGGCCGCGGCGTACAACGCCGGTGCCGGCCGCATCGAGCGGGAGATCCGCCGCCTGCCCGGCGAGCCCGACACCGTGGACGATCAGACCTTTTTCCAGATCGCCGACCGCCGCAACCTGCGGCGCGAAACCCGCGACTACGTACCCAAGCTCATCGCCGCGGCGCTGATCGCGAAGCAGCCGGCGCGCTACGGCTTCACGGATGTCGAGCGGCTGCCGCCGCTCGTGTTCGACGAGGTCTCGGTCCCGGACGCCACCGGCCTCGATGTGCTGGCACGGCTGTCCGACACCTCGGTGGCGGCGCTGCTCGAGCTGAATCCGCAGTACGTGCGGGGCATTACGCCGCCGGGACGCGGCGTCGTCGTGCGCGTGCCACGGGGTAGAGGGGCGCGCGTGGCGGAGCGCTACGCCGACCTGCCGATCAACGAGCGTGTCACCTTCGTCGATCATTACGTGACGTCAGGGCAGACGCTGTCCGGCATCGCGCAGCGGTACCAGGTTACGGTGACGATGCTGCAGGCGGCCAACCCGCACCTGCGCTCGCACGCGCTGCGTGTCGGCCAACGGATCATCGTGCCGATGAGTGGGCGTGTCGTGCCGCGGGGCGCGTGGAGCACGCCACCCGAGCCCCGGATGCGCCGCGTGTCCACACGCTACGTCGCGTCGAGCGACGGCAGCACGCGGCATCGCGTGGCGGCCGGCGAGACGGCGAGCGGGATCGCCCGCCAGCACGGCGTGGGCCTGATGGCGCTACTGGACGCGAATGATCTGACGATGCGAAGCGTGATCCGGGCCGGCGACGTCCTGCGTATTCCGAGCCGGTAAAGCTACCGGCACCCGTGGTTAGTGGTGCCGGAATCCCTTCATGACTTCCGCTTCATAGCCGTTGGCCGGGTTGCGGCCGGCGCCAAGCAGCTGCTCCACCTTGGCCGGACCGCGGTTATAGGCGAGGAGCGCCAGGCTCATGTTGGCCGGATAGCGGTCCAGCAGGTCCCGCAAATAGCGGAACCCGATCCGCAGATTCGTATCCCGGTCATATAGCTGCTGCGTCGTGAGACCCGGCTCGTACAGCCGTGCCGTACTCGGCAACACCTGGGTGAGCCCCACGGCGCCGACGTGGCTGGTGGCGCGCGCATTGAAGCCCGACTCCACCTTCACCAGACGGAACGCCAGGCCGGGATCGATCCCCTCGCTCAGCGCGACGTCGTAGACCGCCGTCGCCATGTCGGCGGGCAGCCGGTAATGGGTCGAGTACTGCATGATCGCGTCGACGCGGTCGAGTTGCAGCCGAGCGACTTCCAGCTCGCCCTGTTTGGCGTCGAGCTGCTGACGGAGCGACCGCAATTCACCCAGCAGCTCCGTGCCGGAGGCCGGCACGCGCTCGGCGTCGCTCGTCGTGCCACCCGCCCACCCGCCCACGGTACTGATGAGCAGAGCGGCCAGCACGATCATGCCACCGCGCACTATCAAACGTTGCGTTTTCGTCTGCATACTCCTCCCCTCGTCTACGTCTCCCTGTGAGTCAAACATGCGACACCTGCGTCAAGCGCTCCTCAAGCATCGACCGGAGCCTTTTGCTTCTCTACGAGCTGCACGTCCCCGATCACCATGCCGCCGTCCACGGCCTTGACCATGTCGTACACAGTCAGCAGCGCGACAGCGACCGCCGTCAGGGCTTCCATCTCCACACCGGTCCGGCCCACACTCCGCACCCTGGCCCAGACCCGCACTCCCGGCAGCGACTCGGCCAAACTCGCCTCGACCTCCACATGGTCGAGACCGAGAGGATGGCAGAGCGGGATCAGCTCCGCCGTCCGCTTCGCCGCCAGCGTTCCGGCGATCTCGCTGACCGCCAGGACGTCGCCTTTGGCGACGACTTGATCGGCGATCTGCCGAAACGCTTCCTGCGACATCCGGATCGTCCCGCTCGCGACGGCCGTGCGATCCATCACCGGCTTGCCGCCTACGTCTACCATCCGGGCGCGGCCGGCGTGGTCCAGATGCGACAGCTTCATGAGCGTCTCGTCGCCTGCAGATCCTCGGCCAATGCGGCCGCGAGAAGCTGCGGGTTCACGTTGCCCTGCGCAAGATCGCGTGCATCCAGTACCAGGGCGATGGCTTCGACCAGCTTGTCCGTATCGCCACCGCGCTTGGCTTCGCTGCGTAACTTGTTGGCCAATGCGTCCAGCATGTCGGTGAAGGCCCCGCGCGCTTGAAACGGCACCTGCCCAAGCGCGAACAGCAGCGGAGCATCCACAAACCGGGCTGCCTGTTCGGCCCCCGACTGTCCGGAACGGGGTGTTACTGTCGCAAAGAGCTTGCCAATGCACCCTTCTGCCGCTGTAACTCGTTGTGCTAGTTCAGCTTTATCACCGATTCCGAGCGTTTGCTGCGCGAAAGCTGTCACGGCACTGTCGGCGATTCGTGCCATACGAACGAGCACAACGCGCGACAAAATCGTCGGAAGCAGGGCGTTGGCGTCCGCAGCGGTGATGATGATCACCGAGTCGGCCGGCGGCTCCTCGAGCGCCTTCAAAAGCGCGTTCGCCGCCACTTCGGTCCCCACCTGCGGAATCAGTCGCTCCGCCTCCCCAACGATGAACACCTTCCGCGTGCCCATCGCCGGCGTGAGCACGAGCCGCTTGAGCAGCAGGCGCACCGCCGCGATCGGGTGGCTGGCGAGTCCGGCGGGCGACCCGTACAACGGTTGCTCGCGCCGCGCCGCCACTTCCTCCGCCAGAGCCTCGGCGACGAGGTCGACCTGCTTGTCCGCATCCACGCCGCCACTGCCACCGCGTTTGCTCAGCTCTACCGGCACAAACCAATGCACGTCGGGGTGCTGCAGCGAGAGCACGAGATGGCAAGGGCGGCATTGGCCGCACGGTTCCTGTCCCGGTGCTTCGCATTGAATCAATTGAGCGAGCCACAGCGCGAGACGCTGTTTGCCGACTCCACGTGGTCCGGCAAGCAATAGGGCTTGCGGCAGCTTTCCGGAGGCGTGGGCGCCCGCCAGTCTGGTCTTAACCCCTTCGTGCCCGATGAGGGGCGGTAAAGGCATGGGCCAATCTAGCTAGGGGGTCAGTGCGCGGCGCCACTATCGAGTCCAAGTTATTGTGGGGCAAGCAAGTACACTTATCATCCTGGCCTTGCGCCCATGTAAAGCATTAATTCACTGCACTTTACAGACTTAAGTGAGCGCGCACTCGCCAGATAGTGCCGGTTTTATCGGTTTTTTCGGTAGCTATTCGGGGCTACAACAAGCAGCCCGCTATTGCGGCGGGTGGTTCAACAGCAGCCAATACAAGCCGACGTCCGATACCGCGCGCGCAAAGGCTTCGAAATCCACCGGCTTTACGATGTAACTGTTCGCCCCCAGCTCGTACGCCTTTTCGATGTCCGGCTCCTCCCCGGACGACGTCAGGACGACGACGGGAATGGACTTCGTGCGCGCCTCCCCCTTGAGGCGGCGCAGCACCTCGAGCCCGTCGACCTTGGGCAGTTTGAGGTCGAGCAGCACGACCTTGGGGACGGGACTCGATCCAGTCGCGAAGAAGTCCAACGCTTCAGCGCCATCCCGGCAGACGAATACCTGATTTGCCAGGTTGCGTTGCTTCAACGCGCGCAGCGTGAGCTCGGCATCATTGGGATTGTCCTCGACCAACAGGATCTCGACTCCATGTGGGTCCATCAATTCTCCTCACCGGGGAGTGTGAAGTAGAACGTGGCGCCCTGGTCCAGCTGGCCCTCTGCCCACACGCGCCCGCCGTGCCGCTGCACGATGCGTTTGACGATCGCGAGCCCAACGCCGGTACCCTCGAACTGCTCGGCGCTGTGGAGCCGCTGAAATACGCCGAACAGCTTGTCGGCGTATCGTGGGTCGAATCCCGCGCCGTTGTCCTTCACGAAGTACACGGTCTGGTCGCCGTCGGGGCGGGAGCCGACTTCAATGCGGGCGTTATCCCGCCCGCGGGTGAACTTCACCGCGTTTTGCAGCAGGTTGCTCATGATCTGGCGCACCAGGGCGCGGTCGCCGCGCGCGACGGGCAGCGGATCGATCCGGATCTCGAGCGATCTTTGGCGCTCAGCTTCACCGCGTCGGACTTCGTCGGCGACGGTGCGAGCGAGCTCCTTCATGTCCACCTGCCCCGTGGTGATCCCCTGGCGGCCGAGCCGTGAAAAGGCGAGCAGATCGTCGATGAGCTGCCCCATCCGCCGAGTGTTCTGGTCGATCACGCCGAGCAGCCGCTGTGCCTCGGGGTCGAGCTTGGCCTTGTGGTCCTCGAGCAGGATGCGCGCGAAGCCGTGAATGGCGCGCAGCGGCGCCCGCAGGTCGTGCGACACCGAGTACGAGAACGATTCCAGCTCCGCGTTCGTCCCCTCGAGCGCCTCGGTGCGCTGGGCGACCTGTGCCTCGAGATGATGATGCGAGCGCGCCACCTGCTCGGCCATGGTGTTGAACGACCGCGCCAGCCGGCCCAGCTCGTCGTCGCGCCCCTGAGGCACGCGCTGCTCGAGGTCGCCGGATGCGATCGCCTCCGCCGCTTTGGTGACGCCGATCAGCGGAGAGGTCAGTCGCCGGCTCCCCCACCACGCCGCCAATGCGCCGACGAGCACGATGAGCGCCGCGATCGGTGCCATCGTCAGGATGTAGGAGCGTGCCGGTGCGGCGATGATCCGGCTGGGAAGCTCGGCGACCACCATCCAGGGCGTGCCCGGCACGGGCGCCGCGGCGGCTCGTTTCATCTCGCCCCGCTCGTAGCGGACCGGCGCGTGACTCGTGCGCACGACTTCCGGCGGGGCGGGGACAATGGTGGCAAAATCGGTCCACGGATCGCCAGCGGCGTTGCCGACGAGGAGGGTGACGTCGCCGCCTGCCAGGCCGGTCAGCGCCGTGCGCGTGCGCTGATTGAGCGTGACGCGCCCCACTTGCTGCACGATTCCGCCGGAGCGCTCCCCACCGGCTGATGCGGCGACGGCGATGTAGAGGATCGTATCGCGCCGCATGAAGGGTCCGAAGCGCGCGGAATCGCTCCCCGGGGAGATGAGCACACTGTCGGCAATGTCGAACTTGCCGGTGCGCAGGAGCAGCCTTCCCCCGAAGTCACGCAGTTCGAGACTGCCGGTCGATAACGTGTCATTGGTGATGCGCTGCATGGCGGTCCGGGCCTGCTCCCGGCTGGTGCGCCCGCCGGAGCGCAGGAATGCCACGATGGCGGGATCCTTGGCCAGTCCCGTGATGCGGGCGCGCTGTTGCGAGATCTGAAACAAATCTGCCAGCACCTTCGTGGCCAGCGGCAAGCGTTTGTCGGCGAGGGCGCGGGACGCCATTCGCACCTTCTCGTATCCGATGGTCAACTGCGCGACCGTTACCGCGAGCAGCAGGCCGGTGACGAAGAAGGGCAGCTTGCGCTGGATCGACGACTTCATGGCGCCTCCAGGACCTCGCGGACCTTGCGGGTGATCGCGTCGGTGGTGAAGGGTTTGGCGAGATAGGCCACGCCTGACTCCAGCATCCCTTGACTGGCGATCGCGCCATCGGGATACCCGGACATGTACAGCACGCGCAGCCCCGGGCGCGCGGCGCGCAGCGTGTCCGCGAGCTGGCGGCCGTTGGTGTCGGGCATGACGATGTCGGTCAACAACAAGTCGATCGTTCCCTGGTGACGGCGCGCGATATCCAATGCGGCGCGCCCGCGGTCGGCTTCCAGCACGGTGTATCCGTGCGCCGCCAGTGCGCGATGCGTCAGACGGCGAAGCTGTTCGTCATCCTCGACCACCAGCACCGTGCCGCCGCCGTGACGGCCGGCTTCGGCCGGTGCGGCCTTGTCGATGTCCGCAGGCAGCGCCTCGACGGTTGGCAGGTAGACCTTGAACGTCGTCCCTTTGCCCGGCTCGCTGTACAGCCAGATGTTGCCGCCGCTCTGCTTCACGATGCCGTACACCGTCGACAGGCCCAGTCCGGTTCCGCAGCCGGGCGGTTTGGTCGTGAAGAACGGCTCAAAAATGCGCGCCTTGGTTTCCTCGCTCATCCCGGAACCGGTATCGGTGACCGCCAGCATCACGTAGGAGCCCGGGACCACCGCGACGTGCTGCGCCGCATAGTTCTCGTCCAGCCTCGCGTTGCCGGTCTCGATCGTCAGCGTCCCTCCCTCCGGCATGGCATCCCGCGCATTGATGGCGAGGTTCATGATCACCTGCTCGAGCTGATTCGGGTCGGCGCGCGCCGCGCCGAGATCAGGTGCGAGGGCGGTCTTGAGCGCGATGTTCGCGGAGATCAGTGATCGCAGCATCTTCTCGAGGTTCATGACCACGCTGTTGAGGTCAATGATGCGTGGCTCGAGCACCTGCTTGCGGGAGAAGGCGAGCAGCTGCCTGGTCAGCGCCGCGGCGCGGCGCGCCGCCTTGCGGATCTCCTCGAGATCCTCGAGCTGGCGCGAGTTGGCGCCGCATTCGACCGCCAACAGGTCCGTGTAGCCGACGATCGCCGTGAGGATGTTGTTGAAGTCGTGCGCCACGCCGCCAGCCAGCTGCCCCACCGCCTCCATTTTTTGCGACTGCAGCAGCTGCTCTTCCAGACGCTTGCGCTCGGTGATCTCGGTGGCCACGCCGAGCATCGTGGACTTTTCCTGCTCCGGGAGGCGCAACGGCACTTTGATCGTTTGGAACCAGCGGGTCTGCTTGGTAACGGGATTGGTGACCTGCTCTTCGGAGACGAGCTTGGGCCGGCCGGAGGATATCACCTCTCGATCGTCGCGCAAAAAGTGCGCGACCTCCTCCGCGTGGGGATTGAAATCGGCATCGGTCTTCCCGACGAGTGAATCGACGGTCGTCCCGTAGATCTCCGCCGTGGCCTGGTTGACGAGCACGAACCGGCCATCCCAATCCTTCACGAAGATGAGGCTGGGATTCGCGTCGATGATCTGGCGCAGCAGGCGCTCGTGCCGGCGCAGCGCGTCCCGCTGCTGCGCGCGCTCGAGTGCTTCCAGCAACGCCGGTCCGAGGCGGACCACTCGGTCCTTGAGGATGTAATCGGCTGCACCGCCCTTGAGGTATGCGACGGCGGTTTCTTCATCGAGCGATCCGGTAACGAGAATGAAGGGGACATCGGGCAGCGCTGCGCGCGCCAATTCCAGCGCGCGCCACCCGCTGAAGCCCGGAATGTTGTGATCGCAGAGTATCGCGTGCGGTGCCACCCCCTGCAGCGCCGCGACGAACGCCAGTTCGGTTCTGACGTGCTGAACTTCGGGCCGTGGATTCAGCCGATCGAGCTCGCGCCGGACCAGCACCGCGTCGTTCTCGTCGTCCTCGACCATCAGCACTCGAACCTGTTCCATGCAACAGTTTTGGCGCCGCCTTGGATTTGTGTCTGTCGGCGGGCGGGAACTCCGTGAGTAGGGATTTACCTACGAAGGGATTGACGACGTCGCGCGCAGGGCGGCGGGACTGATCAGTCCATGCTGCGTCGCGTAAAACGTGAGCTCCGCGTTGGAGCGCATGCGCAGCTTATGCAGCAACCGCGCGCGATATGTCGTGACGGTCTTGGGCGAGAGTCCCAGTTGCCGGCTGATCGCCGTGATCGGCCGGCCGGCGGCCAGCAGCCGGAGGACTTCCAACTCCCGGTCGGACAGCTGCTCGTGCGGTGGCGGGGGCGGTCCGCCCAGGCCGTCGGCGACGGCCTGCGCCATCGCCGGGCTGAGATACTTGTGTCCTGCCATGACGCGCTCCAGCGCGCGCAGCAGCTCTTCGGGTGCCGATTCCTTCGTGAGATACCCGGCGGCCCCGATCTCGAGCACGCGCAACGCGAGCTGATCCTCGGGAAACATCGTGAGGATGAGCACCGGCAGTTGCGGCCGTGACGCATGCAGCTCCCGCAGGACGTCGAGGCCGTGACGGTCGGGAAGGCCGAGGTCGAGCAGCACGACGTCCCACCGGTCGCCGTACGCGAGGGTGAGCGCCTCCGCTGCCGTGCCCGCTTCTCCGAATTGAACTCCGTCCGGGAGTCCCTGCATGAGCTGGATCAGTCCGCGGCGTACCAGCGCGTGATCGTCTACGACGAGAATGCGAATCATCGCGCGGGCCGTTCGCGACCGGCGATCGCTGCGGGCGGGAACCACGCGGCGACGCGGGTCCCTCCTCCCGCCCGCGGCGTCACCTCGAGGACGCCGCCGACCGCGGAAGCCCGCTCCCGCATGCCGAGAATGCCGAGCGAGCCGGGGCCAATCGTATCGGCCTCCGTGATGCCGCTCCCGTCATCGTTGATCTCCAAAGCCACGCAGCCACTCTTCATGGCGAGCTCGATGTTCACGCGTGTCGCGCCGGCATGGCGCAGGACATTGGTCAGCGCTTCCTGCACGATGCGGAATAATGCGGTCGCGAGCTCGTCGACGATGGCGTCGTCGGTCGGCAGGACGGTCGCTTCGCACCGGATGCCTGTCCGGTGTGAGAAATCCTGGGCCAGCCACTCGACCGCGGCGGGCAAGCCCAGCTGATCGAGAATCGGTGGTCGCAGATCGGTGGCGATGCGGCGGACGCTTTTCACCAGATCGTCCACCATCAACGCCGTCTCATGCAGACGTGCCTCCAACGCCGGGGCTTCCTTGTGTGCCGCATCCTGTGCCGCGGCGAGCTGGAGCTTGAACGCGGTCAGGGCCTGCCCCAGGCTGTCGTGAATCTCGCGTGCGATCCGCGTGCGTTCGCTTTCGCGAATGTCCTGTTCCCGGGTTGCGAGGTTGCGCAGCGCCGCGCGTGAGGCGCGCATCTGTTCCTCCGCGCGCTTCGCTTCGGTGACATCGCGATACGTGCCGAGCGTACACTGCTGGCCGCCCAGCTCCATGCGGACCAGCGAGAGCACGCCCGTACGCGGCGGACTGCCGCGGGGCCGGAGCTCGATCTCGATATCGGTGACGACGCCGGTCTTGGCGAGCATCTCGATGATCGCGGCCCGCCGGCCGGCGTCGATGACGCCGAGGGCGACGGTCGTCTGGCCGATGATCTCGTCGCGCGGGCGGTTCACCAACGCGGTGAACGCCTGGTTCGCGTCCAGGACCATACCATCGTCGAGTCGCGTGATCAGCAGCGGCAGGGCGTTCGCGTAGAACGCCTTGCAGAACCGTTCCTCCGATTCGACCAGTGCCAGCTCCGCAATCTTGCGGCGCGAGACGTCGCGCGAGATGCCCAGTGCCGCCCGAATCGCGCCCGACGCGTCCCGGAGCGGCACGGCGTGGGTCTCCATCCAGCTGCGTTTCCCCTTGAGGCCGATGATCTCGAACTCGAGCGTCCCGGACTCGCCCGCGAACACCCGGCGATGCAGCTCGGTAAATGCCGCACGATGCTCCGGCACCACGACCTCGACGATTTGCCGGCCGCGCACGACGTCGAGCGAATCAGCCTCGACCATGGCCAGGCCAGCGGGATTCATGTCCAGTAAGCGTCCCTGCTCATCGAGGAGCTTGACGCACTCGGGCTCGGACTCGATAATCGTGCGCAGCCGAGTTTCGCTTTCCTGTAGCGCGACCTCGGCTCGGCGCCTTTCCGTAATGTCGAAACAGATCCCAGCCACACCGCAGATGCGACCCTCCGGCTTGTAGAGCGGCTCGACCCGGCAAGTGAACGTCCGTCCTCGGAACGACACCTCGTACGTCGTCGCCTCGCCACGGAGCGCAGCCTGATGGGCGTTGACCGCACGTACCGCCTCACTCGGACTTTCCACTTCGCCCACCCGGAGTCCCTCACCGGGCCCCGGCACGGGTCCCACGAGCGCGAGACCGCCGCCGTATCTCGAGGTGAGGCGCAGCTTTTCATCGGTCGACCAGACTAGCACCGGCAGCTGGTCCACCAAACGGCCCAACTGCTGCGGATCCAGCCCTCCCGGACGGCTGATGGTGGAGCTCGCTACGTCGGTCATAGTGCTAGGGTAGCGAGTTCATGGACGGGCGTCCAGCAGGTCGCGCACTTTGCGCGCGAGGCCATCGGGCGAAAACGGCTTCTGCAGGAAGGCGCTGCCGGAGGGGAGGGTCCCGTGCTGCACCACCGCATCGCCGGGGTATCCGGACATATACAGCACGCGGATTCCCGGGCGCTGTCCCGCCAGTTGGTCGGCCAGCTCGCGACCCGACAATCCCGGCATCACGACGTCGGTGAGCAGCAGGTGGATCATGCCGCCGTGCCGTTCGACGACGCGCAGCGCGGACGCGGCATCGGAGGCCGCCAGCACGACGTAGCCCTGGGCCTCGAGGGCGCGGCGGCTGAGCGAAAGCACGGCCGGCTCGTCCTCGACCACGAGAACCGTCTCCGTGCCGCGTGCCGGACCGCCCTTCTGGGGACCGGCCGCCGCGCGGGCAGGGGTCGCGATCCGCGGCAGATAAATCTTGAAGCTCGAGCCGTGGCCCGGCTCCGAGTACACCGAGATGTATCCATCGCTCTGCTTCACGATGCCGTAGACCGTGGCGAGGCCGAGCCCGGTCCCCTTGCCGACTTCCTTGGTCGTGAAAAAGGGCTCGAACAGGTGCGCGCGGACGGTGGCGTCCATGCCGAAGCCCGTATCGGTCACGGCGAGCATCGCGTACGCACCGGGGACCGAGCCGAGGTGCGCCTGGGCGAATGTCTCGTCGAGGTCCACGTTGGCCGTTTCGATGGTGAGCTTGCCGCCTTCCGGCATCGCATCGCGCGCGTTCACGGCCAGGTTCACGATCACCTGCTCGAGCTGGTTGGGATCCGCCTTCACGCGCCCCAGACCCGGCGCCAGCACCGTCACCAGCGCGATGTGCTCGCCGATCAGCCGGCGCAACAGCTTGTCCATCTCGGCGACGACGACGTTGAGGTCCAGCACCACGGGCTGGAGCATTTGCCGGCGGCTGTAGGCCAGCAGCTGGCGCGTCAGCGAGGCGGCCCGCTCCGACGCCTTGCGGATTTCCTCCACGTCGCCGCGCTTGCTGTCCCCCGGAGGCAGCTCGCGGAGGAGCAGCTGCGTATTGCCCAGAATCGCCGTCAGCAGATTGTTGAAGTCGTGCGCGATGCCCCCCGCGAGCTGTCCCACGGCCTCCATCTTTTGGGACTGGCGGAACTGCTCTTCGAGGTGCCGCTGATCGGTGACGTCCCGTTGCGTGCCCCACACCCGCACCAGGTGCCCGTCCTCGACGAAGCCGACGACGTTATTGAGGAATACGCGGGGCCGGCCGTCGCGGTCGTGCTCCCGTGTTTCCGAGTCGGAGACGCGGTACCCGGCGCGGATGAAGCTGCGGATCTGTTCGCGGTTGGTGGGGTCGTTCACGTTGTGTAGCTCGGCCAGCCGCGTGCCCACGAGGTCCCGGGCTTCCTTGAACCCGTACATGCGCGCCATCGCGTCGTTGCACTCCGCGATGCGCGCGCCGGCGTATACACGATCGACCTGTTCTTCTTCCGGCAGCTTCAGCGGCACCGGTGGATCGACCTCCAGCCGTGAGACGCCCTCCGAGCTCTGCGCGATGAACGAGCGATAGCGCTCTTCGGCGCGCCGCCGCTCCGACACGTCCATCCCGATCGCGAGCCAGCCGCCACCGGTAAGCGGCGCGTTTGCCCAGATCGTATCGAGCACCGTGCCGTGCCGGGTGCGGGTCCGGAAGTCGGTCCACTGGCCCACGGGTGCGCCGATGGAATCGCGCAGGCGGCGCTGTTCCCCCGGGTCGGGATACAACTCCGCGAAGAGGTCGCGCTCGCGCGCTTCCGCGATGTCGTATCCCAGCGTGCGTGTCCACTCCCGATTGCCCCACTGGATGCGTCCCTGCTCGTCCAGGAACGCCAGCATCACGGGAATGTTGTCCACGATCCGCTGCAACAACTCACTCTGCTCGCGCCACGCGTCTTCGACGCGCTTGCGCTCGATGGCCATCGCCATCTGCGCGGAGACGAACGTGAGGATGTCGCGCTCGCTTTCGCCGTAGCGCACGCCCGGCGAATAGGTCTGCGTCACGACGACGCCGATGGTGCGGTCCCTCACCTTGAGCGGGACGCCGAGCCAGTCGATGGAGGGCGTGCCGATCAGCTCCGCCTCGCCCGCCGCGACGAGGTTCTCGTAGACCTCGGGCGTCGCGAGCAGCGGCCGGCCGGTGCGCAGCACGTACTCCGTCAGTCCCTTGCGCAGCTTGCGCGGCGGGATGTCGCGGGCGGTGTCGTACTCGTCGACGAAGTAGGGAAACTCCAGCCGGTCGTGTTCCGCATCGTAGAGCGAGACGTAGAAATTCTTCGCCGGCATCAGCTCGCCCACGATTTCGTGGATGGCGCCCAGCAGTTCCTGCAGGTTGTCGACCATGTGTGCCGTGTGGGAGATGCGGTACACCGCTTCCTGCACGCACTCCGCGCGGCGCCGCGCCGTGACATCGCGGAAGCTCCACACCCGGCCCACGACATGGCCGTCCATCCGCAAGGGGAGGGAATAGCGCTCCAGGATCCGGCCGTCCTTGAAGCTGAGGATGTCGAAACTGTCCGATTCCGGGTCGGCGTAGCGCTGTCGGACGCCCGCTGCGAATGCGTCCGGATCGACGAGCTGGTCCTGGACGTGCGCGATGAGGGCCGGGGAATCGTTGGCGGCGATCTGCTGGGCGGAGAGCCGCCACATTTCCTCGAAGCGGCGATTATGCGAAACGATCCTGCCCTCGTCGTCGACGACCAGGATCCCGTCCGCCGTCGATTCGAGCGTCGATTGCAGCACGGACACGGTGAGGGAATCGGAGACCCTACGGGGTTTCTTCGCCCTCGGCTTCGGCTTGGAACGGCGTGCGGGCATGGCCCGAATCTACGGGTGCCGGCTCCGGTGACCAGCCTCACGGGACCGAGGGCGAATCGCACCTAGCTTTCGTTCCCTCTCGGGACGGAGCGGCTGGGTTGCGACCGAAACGGTTTCGGTGGCCGGGCGTCGAGGAATCGAGCCGCGCCGAGCAGCAGTTGCGCGCGGCGGCCCGCCAGCAGGAAGCGGTCGCCCATCTCGGCCAGCAGGCGCTGGCCGGCGTGGCGCGCGCCGATCTCTTCAACACCGCCGCCACGCTCGTCGCCCGCGGCCTCGACGTCCAGTTCAGTGACATCCTCGAGCTGAAGCCGGAGCATCGCAACCTGCTGCTGCGCGCAGGCGAAGGATGGCGGGACGGATGTGTCGGCAGGACGCTCGTCGCCGCGGACAGCGGCGCGCTCGGCGGGTACGCCCTGAGCGCCGCCGGTCCCCTCGTCGTTGAAGATCTGGCCGCCGAAACCCGATTCACCGCGCCGCCCCACCTCGAAGCGCATGGCATCGTCAGCGGTCTCTGCATCGTCGTGCAAGGCCGCGAGCGGCCGTGGGGTGTGCTGGGCGGCTACAGCGCCCAGCCGCGCGAGTTCAGCGGTCCGGACATCCTGTTCGTCCAGGCGCTGGCTCACGTGCTTGCGACCGCGCTCGAACGGGCGCGCGTGGAAGAGGCGCTCCGCAAGAGCGAAGAGCACTTCCGCTCCCTGACCGAAAATGCATCCGACATCGTCACCATCCTTGGCGACGATGGCATCCTGCGCTACGTCAGCCCCTCGGTCGAGCGCCTGCTCGGGTACGGCGCCAGCGAGCTGCTGGGACGCAACGCGTTCGAGTTCATGCATCCCGACGATCTCACGCCCGTGATGGAAACCCTGGCGGATGCGATCCAGCGTCCAGGCACCCCGCATACGGCGACGTTCCGGTTCAAGCATGCGGACGGCACCTGGCGCATGCTGGAGTCGATCGGACAGGCAAGACTCGATCAGCCCAACGCCTATAGCGTGATCGTCAACTCCCGTGACGTCACGGAGCGCGTCCGGCAGGACGAAATCCTGCACACCAGCAAGCAGCGCCTGCGTACGGTCGTGGCCGGCTCGCCGGTCATTCTTTTCTCGCTCGATCCCCGGGGCGTCTTCACCCTCGCCGAAGGAAAGGGACTCCATTCACTCGGTGTCCGGCCGGGGATGCTGCTCGGCAAGTCGTTCTTCGAGCTGCTGGGCGACGTGCCGCAGGCGGTGGCCGACGTGCGCCGGGCCCTCGCGGGAGAATCCGTCACGGCGCGCGTCGAGCTGTTCGGCTTCGAGTTCGAGGCGCAGTACTCACCGCTTCGAGAGCGGGACGGCAGCATCGCCGGTGTCGTGGGGGTGGCGACCGACATCACCGAGCGGCGCCGCGCCGAAGAAGCGCTGCGGCGCGCCGACGCCGCCAGCCGGACGTTGGTGCAGCAGGCGCCGTTTGGAATCTTCCGGGCCACGCCCGATGGCACCTTGCTGTCCGTGAATCCCGCCCTCGTCGAGATGCTGGCCTGCGAGACCGAGGCGGAGCTGCTGAGCCGGCATCTCGATCGTGACGTGTTCAAGGACCCCGGGGCCCGCGCGCGTTATCTCGCGCAGATGAATGACGCGACCGGCGCCGTGGAGACGCAGGCGCACTGGCGACGCAACGATGGTGAGACCATTACGGTGCGGTTGTACGGCCGTTCGGTGCGGCATGAAGACGGCCGCGTGGAGTGTCACGAAGTCTTCGCCGAAGATGTGAGCGAGCGGCAGGGCCTCGAAGAGCAGCTGCGGCAGGCCCAGAAGATGGAAGCGATCGGCCAGCTCACCGGCGGCATCGCGCACGACTTCAACAACCTGCTGACGATCATCCTGGCGAACGCCGAGCTGCTGGCGCGCGGGCCGGACGAGGCCAGCCTGCGCGACATCCAATCAGCGGCGGTGAGCGGCCGGTTGATGGTCAACAAGCTGCTTGGCTTCGCCCGGCGCTCCAGCCTGACGCTCGAATCGCTGCATCTGGGGCATTTGCTGAACGACCTCTCGGCGGTGCTGCGCCGCGTCCTGCCCGCCGACATCGAGCTGCTCGTGTTCGCCGATGAGGACCTGCCGGAAGTCTCCGCGGACGGGCATGCGATCGAGCAGATTCTGCTGAATCTCGTGAACAACGCCCGCGACGCGATGCCCGACGGCGGCGTGCTGCGGCTGGAGACGAGCTGCAGCTGGATCAGCGATGCGCAGCGCGACGTGCTCGGCCCGGGATCGGCGTCGGAGTTCGTGTGTCTCGCCGTGGACGACACCGGGGAAGGAATGGACGAAGCGACGCGGCAACGGGCCTTCGAACCGTTCTTCACCACGAAGCCGGTGGGGAAGGGGACGGGGCTGGGTCTGGCGACGGTGTACGGTCTCGTGAAGCAGCATGGCGGGTTCGTGCAGATCGACAGCGCACCCGGCGCGGGCACGCGGCTGCGCATCTACTTCCCCGTGGTCGATGAAACGTCCCGTCGCCGCGCGTCGGGCTCGCACGCGCAAATGCCGCTGGCGACCGAGGGCGGGCAGGAAACGATTCTCGTAGTGGAGGATCAGGCCCAACTCCGCCGTGCGACGGTCTACACGCTCGAGCACGCCGGCTACACCGTGTTGACAGCGGCCGACGGGATTGAAGCCCTCGACCTCTTGCGCCAGCACCCGTCTCCGATCCATCTCGTCTTCACCGACCTCGTCATGGGCCGGTTGGGTGGGCGCGGCCTGTATCAAATCGACCGCCGGGAAGGGCGTCACGCGCCTTTCCTCTTTACGAGCGGCTACGCCGGCGCGGGGCGCGGAGAAGACCCGCTCGATCCGACGTTGCCGTTCCTGCCAAAGCCATGGACCAGCGCCGATTTGTTGGCGCGCGTGCGTCAGGTACTGGACGAGACGCCGCGCCCCTGATTTGTCGGTATCGCGAGACAGTGTAGGGGCTTGCTGACTACCTGCAACATCGTGCGCGAAAGAAGTTGAGCCATGGCACGCATACTCGTGATCGACGATCAGGAGCCGATTCGGCGCATCGTGCGAAGGGCATTGGAGCAAGCAGGACATGACGTCCTGGATGCGAGTGACGGGGAAATGGGGATGGAAATACTCGCGCGGCACTCGGCCGACGTGGTCATCACCGACATCTTCATGCCCGGCCAGGACGGTATCGTCACCCTACGCGAAATCCGCAAACGCTTCCCGACGGTCAAGGTCATCGTGATGTCGGGCGGCGATTCGACGGGGACGCTGGATCTGCGTCAGGACGCCGAGTTTCTCGGCGCAGTGAAGAGCCTACGGAAGCCCTTCACGACGCGCGAGATTGTGGAGTCGGTGCAAGCCGTCCTCGGGACCTAGTGGGGGGAAAAGCTCCCGAGGCAGGACTCGAACCTGCGACCCGTAGCCTGAGCGAGCCGGGCGCGCCTACCTCAGACAGTGCAACTGAGGCTAAAACAGGAGCGGAGTCTCCGCCAGTGGAGCGGCCGAGAGGCGAAAAGTCGGTCCCGAAACCGTCACCGAAACCGTCACCGCGCAAGCAGCGCTCGTGAGCTGTGGCGTCGGCGATCGGTCCGCGCCGCGGAGTGTAGACCAGCGGTGTCCAAAGACGGCGGGTCCATGCGGGCCCGCTGTTTTTGTGCTCGGGCCGCGCCCTCCAGGACCCCCAAATCCCCCCACGTCCGTCTGGGACCGGCAAACACGACGGCAAACAACTTAGCTACAGCGGATGGGGTTCAGGGTGTCGCGGGTTCAAATCCCGCCGTCCCGACTGAGTGAAGATCAGGCTCTGCAGCGGCTTTCGCTGTGGGGTTTCGGAAAAGACGGCGACCCCCTGAACTCTGCTCAGGGGGTCGC
>WNGE01000404.1_pt1 | contig 63455 bp, 56 predicted proteins | sample 5400651 | NCBI WGS metagenome assembly WNGE01 (sample SAMN13153370, study PRJNA577476) | soil metagenome | isolation source: 60 cm soil or saprolite under grassland replicate 2 | place: USA:California | collected 2016-06-15 | reverse complement strand
GTAGCGATCACCACGTTCGCCGACAACAGCCGCCACGACAGCGCCTGGGCCGCCAAGGTCTACACCGACGCCTGCGCCCGCGGTCTGGACCACCCACACGCCATCCGGGTGCTTGCACGCGCGTGGATCCGCGTCATCTAGCGATGCTGGATCGACCGCACTCCATACAATCCCGGCCGGCACGGCAACGCCGTACGGCTCCACCAATCCGGACAAACCGAATTGATTGCTGTCTGAGGTTGACACAGGGAGTGTCATGCCGCCTCCTCCGCGGTAGGAAGTGCGTCGTCGGTCATCGGGTTGCCAGCTTTCGTGGGTGCATCGTCATGACCATGCCGTACTTCGGCCTCAGCGTGATCGTCGCGTGGTTGACCACCGGGTGCGACGGTAAGTGCCGGAACTCGTACCGCTGGATCAGCGCGGCGAGCAGCAGGTGCGCCTCCATGAGCGCGAAGTGCTTGCCGATGCACAGGTGTGGCCCGGCGCCGAACGGCAGGTACGCGAACCGGTGCTGGCTCTTGCGCTCGTCCGCGCCGAACCGGGCCGGTTCGAACCGCTCAGGGTCCGACCAGTGGCCCGGGTGCCGGTGGATGTTGTAGAGGTTGACCAGCACCCGGGAGCCGGCCGGGACGTGCCGCCCGCCCAGTACCGTGTCCCGCGCGGTGAGCCGGGGCACGATCGGTGCCGACGGGTACAGCCGCATCGACTCCTCGAACGCCTGCAACGTGTACGGCATCCTCGGCAGGTCGGCGAGCGTGGGCAGCCGGCCGAGCTCTTGGCGCTCGCTCCGCTCGCGCGGGCCCGTGGCCTGTGGGGCGACGCCTTCCCTCGTCGCTTCACTCCTCAGTCCAGGCGCCGCCGGCCACGGGCCGAGCGCCGCGTCCACCTCCTGCTGGATCCGGCGCAACACCTCCGGGTGCTGGGAGAGCAGGTAGAAGGTCCAGGTCAGGGTGATCGCGGTGGTCTCGTGCCCGGCCGCGAAGGTGGTGATGATCTCGTCCCGCAGCTCCCGGTCGGTCATCCCCTCACCGGTGTCCGCGTCGCGCGCGGCGAGCAACATGTCGAGCAGGTCGTGCCGGGTCTCCCCGGCGCGGCGCCGGGCGATCAGGCCGTACATCAGCTCGTCCAGGCCGTTCATCACCCGGTGGAACCGGCGGTTACCCGGGGTGGGCCAGCCGCTCGGCAGGCTCAACGGGTTCTGCAGCCGCTGGAACGCGTAGTTGATCGCGATGTCCACCGCGTCCGGACCGATCACGTCGATGGTCTCGGCCGCGCTGGTGCTGAACATGCACCGGCTGACGATGTCCAGGGTGACCCGCATCATCTCCTTGTGCAGGTCCAGCGGATCACCGGCGCGGTAGGTGGTGGCCAGCCGGGCCAGCATGTCTCCGGTACAGCTGGCCATCATCGCGAACATGTCGGCGATGCCGGCCCGGCTGTAGATCGGCTGCATCATCCGCCGGTTGCGCAGCCAGCTCTCGTGGTCGGAGCTGGTCAGCAGGCCGGTACCGAGGACCAGGCGCAGCGGGTTGTCCGCGCCCAGCTTGCCGTACACGGCGCTGTTGGTGAGCACCTCACCGGCCAGCTCCGGGCTGGACACGCCGTGCACGGTGACCGGCCCGAGCCGGTGCCGGGTGAGGTCACCGCCCGACTGCCAGCCGGCCCGCATCGCGGCGAGGATGTCCCGCCGGAAGTCCAGGATGCTGCCCAGCAGGGGCAGTCCGGGTACCGCCGGGACGGGCGGGGCCGGCGGGTCGACGGCGACCGTGGCGGCGGTCATGACTTGCGTCCCCGCGCGCACAGCCAGCCCAGCGACTTGCGCGGCTCGGCGGCGAACCCGGCGTCCCGGAAGCCGGCCTCGACCAGCATCCCGGTCAGCTCGGCACCGGACAGGATGCGCAGCCCGTCCCGGGCCGAGCGCTCGGTGAACCGCTTGCCGAAGTAGCGCTGGATCAGCGACGGGTCGGCTGCCGCCTCCCGGCTCATCTCCAGCGCGACGGTGATCTGCCCGCCCGGGCGCAGTACCCGGTAGGCCTCGGCCAGGCCGCGCATCGGGTCGGGCCAGAAGTAGAAGGTCTCGATCGCGCACACCTGGTCGAAGGACTCGTCGTCGTACGGCAGCGCCATCGCGTCGCCGTGGCGTACCTCGACGGCACCCCGACCTACCCCGGCGGAGTTGCGCCGGGCCGCCTGGTCGACCATCTCCGGCGAGTAGTCCAGGCCGGCGACGAAACCGTCGCGCGCCCGGTCGGCGAGCAGCTTGACGGCCATCCCGCCACCGCAGCCGACATCGAGTACCCGGTCGGTCGGGCGTACCCCCATGTGCCCGATCGTCCAGACGGTCAGGGTCCGGTGCTGTACCGCCATCAGGTGGCCGACCAGCCGCCCGGCCGAACCGGTCGGGCGCCGGAAGTTGTCCTCCAGCAGCCGCAGCGGGGTGCGGTGGGTCTGCGTCATCTCGTCCTCCATTCGTGGTGCTGGGCACGGGTCAGGTCGCGGCCGCGGCCGCCGAACCGGTCGAGCGCGGCGAGGTACCCGCGCAGCAGCGGGCGGGCCGGACCGCCCACCGGCAGCCACGGCGCCCGGTCGCGGTACCAGGGCAGGTCGGGTCCGGGCGCCCCGGTGAGGATGTCGGCGAGGTGCGCGCCGTGCGCCACCGACATCGCCAGGCCGTGGCCGTTGCAGCCGCCCGCGTACCAGACGTCCGGCTGCCCGGCGACGCGGCCGACAACCGGCAGCCCGTCGCCGGTCATGCCGATCCGCCCGTGCCAGGCGTACGCCATCTCGACCTGCCGCAGCCGGGGGTGCAGGGCGCGTACCGCGTCGGCCAGCCACCGCTGGTCCGCCGGCCGCCCGCCGGTCAGGGTCGGCCGGCCGCCGCCGGCGATCAGCCGGCCGTCCGGCGTGGTGCGGAAGTACGGCGCCATCGGGTGTACGTCGACCACGGCGTACCCGTCCGGACCGCCGAGGGCGGCGTACGTCGCCGGGTCCAGCGGCCCGGTCGCGACGGCGGACACCTCCAGCGGGAGCACGCCACCGGCGGGCCGGCGCAGGGCCGGCGCGTACGCGTTCACGGCCAGGACCACGGTACGGGCCCGGAGCACGCAGAACTCTTGGCGCTCGCTCCGCTCGCGCGGGCCCGTGGCCTGGAGGGCGACGTCTTCCCTCGTCGCTGCGCTCCTCAGTCCAGACGCCGCCGGCCACGAGCCGAGCTTCTGGCGCTCGCTGCCCAGGGTCAGGCCGGGTACCCGGCCGTGCCGGGCGAGCCCGAGCACCGGGGTGTACGGGTACAGCCGGACGCCGTGTCGCCGGGCGGTGTTGGCCAGCCCCCGGGTCAGCGCCGCCGGGTCCAGGGTGGCCGCGTCCCGGTAGCACAGACCCAGCCGGTACGGCACGTCCACCCGGTCGCGCAGCTGCGCGCCGGACAGCACCGGCACGTCCAGCCCCAGCTCCCGGTACCCTGCCGCCTGCCGGGACAGCGCCTGCGCGCCGTGCTCGGAGGCGGCCACCACGAACTGGTCGCCGTCGCGCAGCCCACACCGGATGTCCAGGCGGGACACCAGGTCGCGGACCCGGTGTACCGCCTCGACGCTGGCCAGGTACATCCGCCGGGCGACCTCGTCGCCGTACCGCTCGCGGGCCCGGTCGACGGCCGGCCCGACCCGGGGGCCGAGCAGCCCGGTACCCCGGCCGCTGGCGCCGGTCGCGACCTCCCCGGCGTCGAGCACCACCACGTCCAGTCCCGGGTCGCGCTCGATCAGGTGCACCGCGGTGGCCAGGCCGAGCAGCCCGGCACCCACGATGGCGACGTCGGCCGACCGCTCGCCGGGCGGGAGTCCGCCGGCCGGCGCGGCCGGCGCGGCCGGGGCCGGCCAGGGCGGGGCGAATGCCGGGTACCTCATCGCGGGCCGCCGTCCGGAGCGTCCGCCAGGCGGGCGAACGAGCGGTCGTGCCAGACCAGCGGCCGCCCGCCACGCACGTGTGCTGCCACCACCCGGCCGACCACCACGCAGTGGTCGCCGTAGCCCCGGTCATCCTCCACGAAGCAGACCGACCAGGCCAGAACGTCCGAAAGCACGGGTACGCCCAGCACGTCGCGGTACTCCTGGCCGGCGAAGCGGCCGCCGGGCGGTACCCGGGGGTCAGCGAAGTCCTTGGCCCGGGCGTGCTGGTCGTCGCGGAGCAGATGTACGGCGAACGCCCGCTGCGCCCGGATCGCCGACAGCGTACGCGAGCCGGATGTCAAGCACAGCAACAGGATCGGCGGGCGCAGCGACACCGACGTCACCGAGGAGGCGGTCAGCCCGACCGGCCCCTCCGGCGCGTACGAGGTCACCACGCTCACGCCCGCGGCCAGTTTGCGGTACAGCCGAAGGCACGCCGCCGCGCTCAGGCCCGGCTCGTCGTCGAGCTCGGCACGCCGGACCGGACTGTCCACAGTGGATGATGACCTAACCATCACTGACCCCCGCGAGTTCGGCCAGCTCGACGTCGCCGAGCAGCCCGCGCAGGATGACCAGGATGTTGCTGCGCAACGTCGTCTCGGCGACCGGGTCGAGGATCTCGGCCAGCGACGGGATGCCCAGGTCGAAGACCGCCTCGAAGGTGATCGCGGTACCGCCGGCGACCGGCTCGACCGTCCAGGTACCGCAGAACGTCTCGAAGTCCCCGGCGAGCTGGGTGAACGAGATGGACAGCGCGACCGGGTCGAGGACGTCGCGCTCGGTCCAGCGCAGCAGGCCGCTGCGGAACGCGACGGTCCACTCGGACACGATCGACCCGTCCGCCTGCGGCGGGTGCAGGTCCACGTCGCGTACGGTCTCGGTCAGTTCGGGATAGCGGGCGAAGTCACTGATCCGGGCGTACACACCGGCGGCGTCGTGGGCGGCCGTCAGGGTACGGATGGTTACGCGGCGCATGGACGGGTCTCCTCGTTCAGTTCAGGTCCGGGCGGCGACGGCGGCGAGTGCCCCGTCGAAGGCGGTCAGGAAACGGTCGACATGCTCGTCGTCGAGCACGGCGGGCGGGGTCAGGCGCAGCACGCCGGAGGCGTTGAGCGAGTGGTTGACCAGCACGCCGCGCTCGATGAGCTCCAGCACCAGCTCGCCGACGTAGCCCTGGCCGCGGCACTCGACGCCGATCAGCAGGCCACGGCCGCGTACCTCGGCGATCAGCCGTCCGTACGGCGCGCACGCCGCGCGTACCCCGGCGAGGATCCGCGCGCCGAGCGTGGCGGCCCGGGCCACCGTACCCTCGGCGTGCATCGCCTCGATCGTGGCCAGGGCGGCGGCGCAGGCCAACGGCGAACCGGCGAATGTCGACGAGTGCAGGTACGGATCCCGGCTGAACGGACCGTACGCGCCCGGCCGGGCCACCATCGCGGCCACCGGTACCACGCCGCCGCTGAGCCCCTTGCCGACCAGCAGCACATCCGGTACGACGCCTTCGGTGTCAATGCCCCACCAGGTACCCAGCCGTCCCATGCCGGTCTGGATCTCGTCCACGATCAGGAACGCACCCTGCCCGGCACACAGCTCGGCGACGCCGCGCAGGTACCCGGGCGGGGGCAGCACCACGCCGCCCTCGCCCTGCACCGGTTCGACGATGACGCAGGCGCGCCGGCCGAGCGGCTCCAGCGCGGCGCGCATCGCATCCAGGTCGCCGTACGCCACCTGGGTCACGTCCGGCAGCAGCGGGGCGAACGGGTCCTGGTACAGCGGGTTGGCGGTGACGCTCAGCGCGCCCAGCGTCTTGCCGTGGAACCCGCGCCAGGTGGTGACCAGTGCGGTGTGCCCGTGTACCCGGGCCAGCTTGAGCCCGGCCTCGGTGGCCTCGGCACCGGAGTTGACGAAGTGCACGTAGCGCAGGTCGGCCGGCATCGTCCCGGCCAGCGCCGCGGCCGCCCGCGCGACCACCGGCTCCAGGAATACCCGGGTGGCCAGTGGGTGTGCGTCGAGCTGGCGGTGTACCGCCGCCACCACCGCCGGGTGCCGGTGGCCGAGGATGAACACGCCGTACCCGCCGAAGTCCAGGTACCGGCGGCCGTCGGCGGCGCACACCCACGGCCCGTCGGAGCGGGCCTCGAGGATCGCGCCGAGCATCGCGCCCAGCGCCGCCCGGCCGGTACCGATGTGACGCCGGTACAGGGCGACGACCTCGTCGTGGGTCAGTTCCGCGGCCGGCGTGGGCACGGCCGAGCGGAGCCGAGCCGGCTCTTGGCGAGGCGAGCACGGCCAACGAACCTCAGCCGGGGACGGTGTCATCAGGCCACCAGCTCCCCGACGGCGGCCAGCTCGCGGCCGGTGAGCTCGTCGGCGGAGGGCAGCAGGCCCTGCCGGGTGGCCCAGTATTCGAGCGTGCGCCGGAACGCCGTGGCCAGCGCCGGACGCCGGCTCTCCGCCGCGAAGCCCAGCTGCGCCAGCGACGACTCCATCGGGGTAGCCGACTGAAACAGCAGCAGCAGTTCGGCGTACTCGCGGAACCGGCGGCGCAGGACCGGCGGGATGGCCCCCTCCAGCAGCGGCAGCAGCAGCCGGTCAACCATCTCGATCGGGATCAGCCGCGGCTTGTGCGGCGACAGGCCCAACTCGGCGGCGAAGTCGAGGCAGGTGTCCACAAGGTCGGCGAGGACCAGCGCGTGCTCGCCGGCGGTCAGCCAGAACTCGCCGGCGGTGACCCGTTCCCGGATCAGCGTCGCGGTGGCCCGGGCCACCAGGTCCTGGGGTACCGCGTCGATGAGCGAACCGGGATCGGCCGGTACCACCGGCACCGTGCCCTGGACCACCGCGGCGGCCGCCTTGCTGAACCCCTGGAAGGAAGCCATCCGGCCGTCGCGCGAGTCACCGATCACCACGGAGGGCCGGACGATGGCGCCGGGCAGCCCGCTGTCCCGCAGGAGCTGTTCGGCCTCGATCTTCGAGGCCAGGTACGCGGCCGCGCCGCCGAAACGCTCGTCGTCCCCGGTGTGCCCGACCCGCGCCACGAATGCCGTACTCATGAAGTAGATCGGCGCCTGCGCCCGCTCGGCCAGGCCGAGCATGGTGGCGGTACCACCGACGTTGGTCGCGAAGATCTCCTCCCGCCCGGCCCGCCAGCTGGTGTTGGCGGCCGAGTGCAGGATCACGTCGACCCGGCGCAGCAGGCGGTCCAGGTCGGCCGGGGCGAGGCCCAGGTCGGCCCGGGACAGGTCCCCGGTCACCGTGCCGACCCGCAGGTCGGCGACGGGCTTACGGTGCCGTACGCAGATGACGTCGAAGTCCTCGACCAGCTCGTCGACGAGGGCTCGACCGAGTACCCCGGAACCCCCGGTCAGCAGTACCGTCCGCTTGTGCATCGTGAGTCTCCTTCTTGTCTCTCAGGCGATTTCCAGGGACCCGCCGAGCAGGTACCGGGCGAGCGGGGCGGCCATCCGGCCGCGGGCGGGCGGATGGAAACCGAGACCGTTGACGGCCGCGGCCAGGTATCCGATCTCGTCTGAGCTGATGAAGGCGAGCCCACCGAGGAGCTCCACGGCCCGGGGTACGGCACGGGCGATCGCGTCCTGGACCGCGTACCGCACGAACAGAGCATCGGCGAGCAGGGCCGGGTCGCGCTGGGCGTCGGGTACCTGGCCGGACCCGCTCGACCTCCGGGATCCGCTCGTTGAGCAGGACCCGCTCGACCAGGGCGCTGGCCGCACCCAGGTAGCTGGCCGACATGAGCAGTTCGAACCAGAGGAACCCGGCGCTCTGTACCCCGTCGAGCTGCTGGCCCGCGACGGTGTCCGGGCGGACCACCAGCTCGTCGGGGACGAAGACGTCGTCGATGGTGACCTGGTCGCTCTCCGCCCCGGCGAGGGCGAAGCTGCCCCAGAACGTGGTGACCGTGAGGCCGTCGCTCCCGGCCGGGATGAGCACCACGGCGAGCTGCTCGCCCGGCCCGTCCGGGCGGGGCAGCAGCACGCTCGCGGTGAGCAGGTCCATCGAGCGGGCCAGGCTGCACGGCCGCTTGACCCCGTTCACCCGGATTCCGCCATCCACCACCTGGGCGGTCATGCTCGGGGCGAGGATGCCGGCGTCCGGCCGTCCCTCGGCGAAGCCGGAGGCGAGCAGCTTGCCGCCCCGGGCGACGCCCTCCATCAGCATCCACTCGAAACCGGTACCGGTCTGCGCGAGCAGCACGATGCTGGCCATGGAGAAGTGGTGCATGGTGGTCGCCACCGCGAGCGAGGGCGAACGGGCGCCGAGCGCGCGCTGCACACGTACCGCGTCGAGGGCGCTCGCGCCGGCCCCGCCGTACCCGGTCGGGACCAGCAGACCGGGGCCGCCGCACTCGCGGAACGCTTCGATGCCAGGGGTACCCGGCCGCTCCAGCTCCATCAGCGGGATACCGGCCAGCACGTCGTCGAGCTTGGGCAGGTGCGCGTCCAGCGCCGCCCGCTCCCGGTCAAGGAACCTCATGTCTGCCTTCTCCGATCGCCCAGGTTTCCGGATCGCACAAGCTCGTCGTCAGATCGCGTTCGTCACGCGCAACAGTTGCCACACGGCACCCAGCCGGGGACGCCCGTGGAACGCGATGTACTCCGGGAGTACCGCGTGCGGCCCCCACTTCTCCTTGTAGTCCAGCTGGGTACGCGCCGGGTAGATCCGCTCGCCGTGCGCGGCCAGCAGGCGTACCAGGCGGCTGACCAGCGGCCGGGCGGTGGTCGCCTCGACGGCCGGATCGAGCCCGGTGAACGGGGTGAACCCGAAGTGCAGCCAGGCGCAGCCCTCCGCACGCAACACCTCGATGGCGGTGGCGTTCACCGCCTCCATCACCCCGGGCGGGGCGTCCGGATGCCGCCGGCTCAGGTCGTGCATCCACCCCGGCCGGCTGCCGTAGACCGGCGAGTAGCTGATGTAGCCGACCGGTGTACCGTCGACGCGGCCGACGAACAGCCGGCGCAGCGCTCCCCCGCGCTCACCGACCAGGAAGCTCAGCTCCTTGGTGTGCCGCCCCTTGCCGCGCAGCCAGGCCCGGTCGATCTCGTCCAGCGTGGCCCGGTCGGCCGGATCGTCGCCGGCCACCTCCTCGACCACCAGCCCGCTGCGCCGCGCTCTGGAGATCTTGTTGCGCAACCGCATGAACTTCGACCCGCGCAAGCTGAACCGGCTCAGGTCGAGGGCGTACGACGCGCCGATCTGGTTCACCGCGAAGCCGTTCGCCGCGTACAGTTCCGCGTCCTCGGCCTGCAACTGCACCGCGAGGACACCCTGACGCCGGCCGGCCGCGAAGGCGGTGAAGGCGGACAGCAGCGCGGCGCGCTCCGCCGCCGGGGCGAAGGGACCGCCGAGCTGGATCAGGTACCGGCCGGCCCGGCGGTATGCCACCACGCCGTCGATGCCGGGCGCGGTGAAGCTGGCGGTACCCTCGTTGAGCGCCAGGAACGCGCTCGGGTTGTCGCTGTACGCGCGGATCGCCGCTAACACGGTCTCCGCCACCTCGGTTCCGGTCATGATCGGCTCCCGGCAGCGGCGGGCTCGACGGGTGCGGCCGGCTCGACGGCGTCGGGGTCGCCCGGGCCCGCCGCGTACGCCCGCTCGAAGGCGGCGAACGCCGGGTGGACCGCCGGCTCGAACGCCACACCGAACGCCTTGAACGTGTTGCCGAACAGCGCCCGGTCCCCGAGCAGGTGGATCGGCACCGCCAGCAGCGCCCACTCCGGCCGGACGAACAGCGCCCAGAGCCCGACCACGACGGCACCGGTGACCAGGTTGTGCATGACGTTGTACGCGATGTAGTAGCCGCGCCGGACCTGCCCGGTCGGGCTGCGCCGGTACGCGATCGCCCCGGGGACGTACCCGATCAGGTCGATGTACAGGAACAGGCCGGCGAACACCGCCCAGCGGATCCCGCCGAGGTGTGCCAGGGCGAGTACGACGCACACCACCAGCGCCGCGAACCACTCCAGGCGGGCGAGGCGGAAGCCGGTTGTGGTCTGGAAGCGGTTCAACGGGTCCATGGCGCGGTCCGGTGCGGGTGGCTCATGGCGTCCTCCATGGGCTGGTGGCTACCTTCGGAGCGCCTAAGGTAGGGCCGCCCGCGCGTGCCGCACTCCCAGATTCGTGCCAGCACCGATCAGGCACCGGGTCGGGAACCGGTCACCCGGCCATCTGCGCTGCCTCAGGCATGCGACGCGCCGGATCCCCGCCCGGGGAGGCCACCGGCCGCCCCCGAGGCACCTCCCGAGGTTCAGCTGTTCCTCCTCGCCCAAACGCGACGCGGCCGCGGGTTAGCGTGAACGGGTGACGGTCGACCTCTTCGCCGGTCTCCCGGTGAGCGACTACCAGCGCGCGCTGACCTGGTACGAGCGCCTGCTGGGTGCCGCACCAGCCTTCCTCCCGAACACGACGGAAGCGGTGTGGGAGCTCGCCGAGCACCGATACCTGTACATCGCCGAGTTGCCCGAGCACGCCGGCCATGCGATGCACACGGTGTTCGTCGACGAACTCGATGAACGGGTCGAGAGCATCAGCGCCCGAGGAATCGAGCCCGCCGCACAGGAAACGTACGAGAACGGTGTGCGCAAGGTGATCTACCGCGACCCTGACGGCAACGAGATCGGCTTCGGCGGCGGCCAGCTCGAATAACTACCGGTTCCCGTATCTTCGCCAGGCGTGCAGGTACCGCAGGTTGAGTGGCAGCGTCCAGTACAGGCCGGTGGGTGAGCGCGACAGCCGCCGGGCGATGCTGCGCAGCGAGTAGAACCGGTCATTGATCCAGGTGAAGCCGTCGAGGAGTTGCTGGGCGGTCATCCGCTTCGGGATGTATACGACGTCGGCCCGTGCGTTGTACTTGCTCCAGTCGTACGTCGTGATCCGCCCCTCGGCGTCGAGCCGTCGGAAGAGCGGAGTCCCCGGGTACGGCGTGAGGATGTTGAACGTTGCGTTCTGGACGCCAGCGTCTTCGAGGAAATCCAGGGTGTCCGCGAACACGTCGGTCTGGTCCTCGTCGAACCCGAACACCACCCCGACCTGCACGGCGATCCGGTGGGACTGGATGTTCCGGACGACGTCCCGGTAGTCCTTGACCCGGTTGAACGACTTGTGCGCCAGGTTGAGGCTGCGCTGCGACACCGACTCCAGCCCGAGGAACAGTTGCTTGCATCCGCTGCGGGCGGCGAGTTCGAGGAACTCGTCGTCGCGGCCGGCGTGGATGCTGGCCTGGCTGCTCCACCACTTGCGATGCGGGGTGATGGCGCGGAAGAGCTCCTTGCTGTATTCGATGTCGGCGGCGATGTTGTCGTCCCAGAAGATGATCACCTTGCCGGAGAATGAGCCGAACTCCCGGGCGACTTCCTCCACCGGTCGCCGCCGCAGGCCGCCCGGATACATCTCGATGATCGAGCAGAACTCACACTTGCTCGGGCAACCCCGGGTCGCGAACATGATGCCGCCGGCATGGTCCTTTCGGTGGAACAGGTCCTTGCGCGACTGGGGGATGCCTACCAGCGATGGTGGTGTGCCGCACGCGTACCGTCTGCCGTGACAGCCCTCCTGGAACTCGCGCAGGAACCGTGGCCAGGTATCCTCCACCTCGCCGGTCAGTATCGCGTCGGCATGCTGCTCGGCCTCGTCGGGTAACAGCGTCACGTGTGGTCCGCCGAGCACCACCGGCGTTCCCCGGTCGCGGAACCGGTCGGCCAGCGCGTAGGCATGCGGCGCACTCGGAGTGTGGAACGTGATCCCCACCAGGTCGTAGTTCCCAGTGAAGTCCACCTCCTCGACCTCCTCGTCCACGTGCTGGACGTCCCAGCCCGACGGCGTGAGCGCGGCCAGGTAGGGCATGGTGCACTGCTGGAAGTGGATGACCCTCGACCGCCGGACGGCCCGCATGTGACGGGAGGATGCGGTGATCAGGAGGAGACGGCGGTTGCATCGATCGTCAGGCATACCGGAATGATGCCGGAACGGCATTCTCCATCGAGGCATGATCGCGCGTCGGGCGGCCGTGACGGCAAGGAAAGTCAGACCCTCGTGTGATGCTCAACCCGTGGTTGTCGTCTTTGACGCCCGGCTGTGGGCATGGGATGCCCGGCGCCCCGACAGTTGGACGTTTGTCAGCCTTCCGGCCGACGCGTCCGAGGAGATCCGTGACCGGGCCGGTGGCTCGCGTCGCGGGTTCGGTTCTCTGCGGGTACGGGTCACGATCGGCGATACCACGTGGACGACCTCGATCTTTCCGAGTGGTGGCGCCGGCGCCTACGTGCTGCCGATCAAACGTCACGTGCGCGACGCCGAAGGCCTGGACGTCGGTGGGGTCGCAACGGTAGCGGTCGAGCTCATCGAGCTGTGATGTGAACATGTTCGTGACGTGTGCGCAACACCGCGCAGCTGCACGCGGCAGTGCTGGACGAACTGCTCGGCGCGGTCGATCTGACCCCCGTGGAGGCCGGTGGTGATTGTCGCGAGCGTCTGGAGATGGTGCTCGCGTCATACACGGCCGTGCTGTTCGCCTACCCGGGCCTGGCCCAGTCCGCGCTGGTCGCCCGCCCCAGCGGCCCGCACTACCTGCGGCTGATCGAGGGGATACTGGCGCTGCTGACCGAGGGTGGCGTGCCGGGCGGCCGGGCTGCCTGGGCGGTCGACCTGCTGCTGCAGTTGGCAACCGCAGCGCGATAACAAGCGTGCGTACCTCGCCCGCTCAGCACGGCGCATGCGTGACGTCCTCCGCCGCCACCCGAACGCGCTACCCATCATCGCGACCCGCCCGGCGTATTCGCCGCCGATCCTCGCAACGGCAGACCGCTCGTTGCGATTACTGCAGAGAGCCGGACTGTCACCATCGGCCGGACTTGAGGTGATCAGTTGTCTGCGCGCCTTCACCGTCGGGCATATCCTCGCCGAACTTGGCGATCGGGTCGGTGGGCCCACCACCACGACCGAGGACGCGGCCTCCGCGATGGCCACCTATCCCCACCTGTCGGCGGCAATCGCCACAGGCTACCGGTCAGGCATCCGGGAGCAAAGCTAGCAGCCGCTTGATCAATTCGATCTCGCCGGTCCACGTGAGCCGTCCACTGCTGATCGTCTCATCGAGGCTCTGCCTCTTCGCCAGCAGAGCCACGAATGTTCTGGAATCGGTCTCGATCACCACCCCGGGCGTCGGCGGGTCGCCGCGCACGATCTCCAGGTTGCCGGCGCTGATCCGGATGGAGAAATGGTCCTCGCCCAGGTGCAGCGCGCACGTCATCTCCAGGCCCACGGCGTCTTCGGGAGCGAAGTGGCTGCGCAGGGCCAGCAGAACCGAATCGGCGCTGACCTCCGCCTCAACATCGCGAAATGGAGACCTTCTTCCCCAGCGACCGAGGTGCGCGAGCACCGGCTCCAGGTCGTGTCCCCACTCCGTCAGCTCGTAGACCCACGAGCTGACCGGCGGGCCGAGCCGACGACGCTGCACCACCCCGACGCGCCTGTTGATGGTCGTCGGCCTGCTCCTGAACGCGATCGGGATGGGCTGGCTTTCCGCGGTCGCGAGGTCCGACAGTTCCTACGCCGGTATCATTCTGCCGCTGATCGTCGGTGGTTGCGGCATCTCGATGGCCATGCCCGCGGCGCAGAAGTCTGTGGTCGGCGTGGTGAAGCTTCAGGAGATCGGCCAGGCGTCCGGGGCGATCACCACGCTGCGCATCTTCGGTGGGGTCTTCGGCATCGCGATCTTGACCGCGGTTTTCACCGGATCGGGCGGCGGCTTCGCCACCTCAAAGGCGTTCACGGACGGCTTCGGCCCGGCGATGTTCGCGGCAGCCATCGTGGCCTTCATCGGCGCCGTCTTCGGTCTCGGCATGCCCGGCCGGAGCAGGGCGGCGTCGCCCGTGATAGCGCCGCCCCAGTCGGTACCGGCAGACCAAGCGGCCAGCGCCCGCTGACTCTTTCCGCACCATCGGTGGGAACGGAGGCGCATCGCTTCGGCGCCCCCCTCAGCGCCTCCGTTCCCACGCCCGGCCCAGTCCCGCGAGGCGACGAGACAGCGTCTGCTAGGCGGTCGGCCTCGGGCATGGCCTGCACGAAACGAGGCCGAGGAGTTCGTATGTCAACCCAGGGACTCGCCGATACGACGGCGATCGTCACGGGCGCCAGCCGGGGTTTCGGCCGTAGCATCACCATCGCCCCGATCGAAGCCGGCGCGAGTGTCGTAGGCGTCGCCCGCCATCGAAACGTTTACCACTGCGACCGATCCCAGCCTGGACCGTGGCGCCTACCTGCTCGGACTTGGCGGAGGACTCGATCCGATCGGGAAAGCCGGATGGCGACGCTGTCGGGCTGTGGGTTACGGAGACCCCACCCTGAAGGACCAGTGGACGGAGAGCGATCAACTGGTCCGACCAAGATCACGATGGCATAACGGTTTGCACGGGAATGTCGAGGATCGACCCCGCGGCTCCGTCGTGAGGGTGAAAGCGTCCACCTGGGGTGCAGATCGAGAGGACTGGTCGGATGGAAAGCAGGACCGAACTGGTGGCGAGGCCGCGAATCGCCTCGCGACAGGAGTGGCAGCAGCTGCGCGACGAGCTGCTTGTGGCCGAGAAGGAGGCCACTCGGGCCCTGGACGCGCTTGCTGCCCGGCGCCGTCGTCTGCCGATGGTTCCATTTGACAACGGCTACGTCTTCGACACGCCGTCCGGCAAGAGGACGTTGCTGGAGCTGTTCGACGGCCGGAACCAGCTCGTCGTCTACCAGTTCATGGACAAGGGCCCGGACGATTACTGCCCGGGTTGCACCAACTTTGTGAACAACATTCCCGATGTCGGGGTGCGGCAGCTGGCCAGCAGCGGCGTGACCTGGATGACCGTGTCCACCATGCCGCTGACCCAGATCGAGGCATACAAGGAGCGGATGGGGTGGACGATCCCGTTCGTGTCGTCGCGAGGGACGTCGTTCGCCGAAGACTGCGCGGTAGGGGAGGGCTTCCGGCTGAGCGTCTTCCTGCGCGATCGCGAGGACGTGTTCTGGACGTACTACACGACAATGCGGGGCGTGGACCGGATGCTTTGGGCGTACAGCGTCCTCGATCTCACGCCGTACGGACGGCAGGAGCCGTGGGAGGACTCCCCGCCAGGCTGGCCGCGGGCTTAGCCTGAATGCCCCGTGCGCCCAGCGGATCCCGAGGTGAACTGGTGGAGTTGACCTTGGTCGTGAGCTCGTCGTCGCCTGCCGGTGCAAAGTCCGGTCCGGGTAGCCACGGCGTCCGCGCGTGATCAGCGGCATGACCATGCACCGGATCTTCGTCCAGGGCGACGCGGATGCGTGGGGCGGGTGCGCTGGATCGTAATCCGTTGAAGTCCACCAGGACTTGATCCGGGCTAGGGTGCGCACCATGCGCACACTGCACTTCGGCCTGCGGGTCAGCGATCTCGAGCGGTCACTCGCGTTCTACACCGCCGTCGGCTACACGGTCGTCGGGACCGTCGAGGGGACGGCGTTCGGCAGCCTGACCATGCTCCAGCTGCCGGGCGACGACTTCGTCACCATCGAGCTGGTACACGACCCGGCGAAGGGCAAGGTCGACCTCGGCACCGGCATCAACCACCTCGTCATCCAGGTCGAGTCGCTGGACGCCACCCTCACCGACCTTGCCGCCACGGCAATCGTGGCCGAGCCGCCTGGGCTTCCCGACGGCGCGGACGGACCGCGGACCAGTTGGATCACCGACCCGGACGGCTACCGGATCGAGCTGGTCCAGTGGCCGGCCGGCCATGTCGACGGCATCACCGAGGCCGACTTCGCCTGAGCCGACGCACCCGACTCACCTACCACTTCTCATTGACCGCGACCAAGTGCCCAGCCTGTCCCCCACAGCGCCCGACTGCCGACGACATCGATCGCACTCGACAAGCGACAGGCGTTGCAGGGCCGGCAGGATCGCCCGGGAGCCCCCAGCCGATCTGCTCCGCCAGCTCGACGATGATCCCCTCGGGGCTGCGGACGTAGCAGAGCCGATAGTTGGACGGTGCGCCGTAGCAGGTAGCCCTACGAAGCCGCCGAGTTCATCGAGACAGGCGCCGCCCATCGGCGGATGTTCGTGAGCGCGCTTGCGAACTGGCTATCGGCCGCAGGCGATGTTGACCGGGGCGGCGCGCCTGTGTTCGGTGCGGATCGCCGCCACGGGCGGGGTGGCGCTGTGCCCCGCGCCATGGCCGCTCATTGCATCATTGACCCGGCAGGTAGTGTTCACCAGGTCCCACGGGAGGCGGCATGACGCGAGCCGAGCCGGAACCTGTCCTGGTCGCTGGCGGCACCGGCCGCGTCGGCCGGATGGTTGTTGATCAACTGCTAGAGGCAGGCGTACCCGTGCGAGCGCTCACGCGCCAGCCGGCGACGGCGGCCTTCCCCGCCGCGGTTGAGGTCGTCCGCGGCGACTTCACTATTCCCGACTCACTCGAGGAGGGGTTGCGTGGCGTTAGCGCCGTGTTCCTTGTGTGGACACTGCCTTTCGCCGCCGCTCCCGCAGCCATCGAGCGAATGGGCCGCCACGCCCGGCGCATGGTTTTTCTGTCCGCGCCTCATCGCACGCCGCATCCTTTCTTCCAGCAACCCAACCCCATGGCCAAACTCCACGCGGACATCGAGCAGCTGATCACGGACGCTGGCATGATCTCGACGGTAATCCGACCGGGGATGTTCGCCTCGAACGCACTCCACTGGTGGGCTTCGACGATCCGAAGCGGACACGCGATCCGCTGGCCCTACGGCGCAGCCGAGACCGCACCCGTCGACGACCGTGACGTCGCGGCGGTTGCTGCCCGCGTCCTCGCCGACGAAGGCCACGCCGGAGGCGACTATGTCCTCACAGGGCCCGAATCACTGAGTCAGGTCGAGCAGGTTCGCATCATCGGCACCGCCATCGGCCGTGACATCAAATTCGAGGAGCTGTCACCCGACGAGTTCCGGCGCGAAACGGCGGATACCTGGCCCCGCCCAGTCCTGGACATGCTGCTGGCGGCCTGGGACGCGACGATGGGGCACCCCGCCTACATAACCTCTTCGGTCTCCGATGTCCTCGGAACACCGGCGCGCACGTTTCACCAGTGGGCCACCGACCACGCCTCCGCGTTCACATAGGCCAGACGCCGGTCAGGTTTCTGGTCTTGCTCGCCGCTTACGGCGACAGCACGGCCGCCCAGTCCGTCATCGACCGGGCGGCGGCGACGGGCGAGGCGATCCTGAGTCGGCTGCGCGGGCTCGCCGCCGACTGCCGCATCACCGTCACCACCGTGTACTACCCCAGCGACGGCACCGGCGAAGTCCCCACCGCGGGCCTGCCGGCATGGCCCAGCCCGCCCGGATTGGTCGCCGAGCTCAACCAAGCGTTGACCGCGCTCGCCCGACGCCATGGCGCCACGGTGGCCGACGTCCACCGCCGGTGCCGACTGCCGACGCAGCTCCTGGTCGGAGGTGGCGCCCGGGCTCACCACCGCGATTTACGCGGTCTTGGCGCATGCGTCGTGGTAGTTCCACCACTGGTACGGCGGGGTCTGCGGATAGCCCTCCGGCGAGTCCTCCCACTCCTCCTGACGGCCCAGCGCCGTGATATCCAGGTAACTCCAGGTGCTTCCCATCGCCTCGTCGCCCCGGCTGTCCACGAAGTAGGTGCGGTAGATCCGCTCACCGTCGCGGATGAAGGCGTTGGTACCGTGCCACTCGTCCACGCCGAAGTCTTTGTCAAAGTCGTCGGTGATGGTGTACCACGGGATCAGCTCCCACCCCATGCGCTCCTTCAGGCCCTGGATCTCGGCCTGGGGGGCGCGCGAAACGAACGCGAGCGTCGTGTCCCGCGCGTTCAGGTGGGCCGGGTGCCCGACCTGGTCGGCGAGGAATGAGCAGCCCACGCAGGCACGCTCCGGATACGCTCCGCCGCCTCCCTCTGGGTACGTGGTGACGTCCGGCGCGTAGAAGGCGCGGTAGACGATCAGCTGGCGGCGACCCTCGAACAGGTCGAGAAGGCTCACCGGGCCCTGCGGGCCGTCGAAGCGGTACTCCTTCTCCACCGCCATCCACGGCATCCGGCGGCGCCTGGCAGCCAGCGCATCGCGGGCGTGGGTCAGCTTCTTCTCCTCGACCAGCAGCTCCTCGCGGGCGGCATTCCATTCCTGCGATGACACGATCGGCGGAGTCTTCATGGTGGCCTGGCCTCCCTAGGTACTCGTTGACGACGTCGAACAGGCGCCCCCACCGGCGCGCTTTGCGATCCCAGCCCGCCTATGCCGAGCCCGGTACGCTAGTTCGTCATGTAGTCCTGGTCGCACGCCGCATGTTCGTTGCCACCGAACCTTGTTGGCTAACCCTTCTCGCCCGAGGGCCCCGGTGTCAACGGCCACAAACCCGTGGCAGGTGACACTCCGGCGATGTCGGCGCCGCGCGGCAAGCTACTGCTGGCGGCGCGTCCCGCGGCCCTTCATCGCGCGGCCCTTTGGTGGGCACGGCCGAGGAAACCGATTAGCGTCACCTGTTCGACCTCGATGCCCTCCGCGAGGCGAGCTGCCGCGTGCACCACCAGCCAGGAGTCCGCGTGCCGTAGCGGCTGCCGCGAGCCGTCACGGTACGCCCGGGCGTAGCCGTAGGCGAACGACATACGGCCGGCCGCGATCAGCGCGCGGAATAGCAGGGGCGTGTCGGGTAGCGGAACGGCCCACCGCAGCAGGAGCATGGTGCGCGCGTGGTCGGCTTCCGGCGCGCCGCGGGCCGCGTTCGGCCAATCGATAACCGCGACCCGATCGGCGGCGACCAGGACGTTGCCGGGGTGGTAGTCCCCGTGGCAGAGGTGGTCGCCGTCTGGTAGTGCGTCGAGCACCCGCAGTGCGTAGGCCCGCAGGTGCGGTGGCAGGACGGCGTCCGCGATGCGAGCGGCCAAGACCTGACGGAGCTCGGGAAGTTCGCCTGGAGCACGGACCTCATGGACGGCGAGGTGCATACCGGCCAGCGCACGGGCCAGGCCAAGTACCCGCCACGGCTGTCGCTGCAGCAGCGACAGCATGTCCGACCCGCCCAGACGCTCCAGCACCAAGCCGATGCGGCCGTCACACTCCACGATGTCGACCAGCTTCGGGGCAATGCCGCGACCGTTCAGCTTGGCCAACGCCACCGCCTCCGCGTGGTGCCCGTGGAATCCCGGTCGGTACAGCTTGACGACCGCGTCATCGCCCCATGCGTGCACCTCCGCCTCGCGGCCCGCGCCGAGCTTAGGCCCGATCATTCCAGCGCCCTCCCTCGCGAGACTTAACCTGTGGCGGTCGGGGTGACCTCGGTCGCGGCGCAGTCCACGCAGGCCCTTATCCGTGTACCGGCGCCGATGGCCTTGCTGATCCGGCGCCGATCCCGGCCGGGGTGGTGTCCGGCTGAAATTCGGCTTCCCTGTCGATAATGCGCGTGGTATGCCCCTAGCACAGTAAGCCGTGACGACGGAGTGCATCATGAGGACAGAGTTGCGCGATCGCCTGGACGAGGCGCTGCAGGCCGGGCTGGTGGACGGCCTGCACGCGGCCGTTGCGGTCCGCGGCGGCCAGACCCTGTTGGAGTACTACGGCGCGGGCGTGGACTTTGCCTGGGGCACCTCACTGGGCGTCGTCGAATACGGGCCCGACACACTGCACGACGTCCGGTCGGTCACCAAGAGCGTGACCGCGCTGTTGTACGGCATCGCGCTCGGCGAGGGCCGGGTCCCCCACCCTGCAGAGCCGCTCCTGCGCCAGTTCCCGCAGTACCCCGATCTGGCCGCCGACCCGGAACGGGCCCGGCTCACTGTCGAGCACGCGCTGACGATGTCGCTCGGCCTGGAATGGCGCGAAGACCTCCCGTACAACAATCCCGCCAATGCCGAGATCGCGATGGAACTGGCGCCGGACCGGTACCGGTACGTGCTGGAGCGACCGATCCTGGAACTACCCGGCGCCCGGTGGACCTACTGCGGAGGCGCCTCGGCGCTGCTCGGCCGGCTGATCGCCGACGGGACCGGGCAGCCGCTGCCGCAGTATGTGCGAGCGGCGCTGTTCGCGCCGCTGGGGATTACCCGATTCGAGTGGATGGCCGGCGCGGACGGAGTGGCGTCGGCCGCGTCCGGGCTGCGGCTCGCGCCGCGCGACCTGGCCAGGATCGGCGAACTGGTGCTCGCGGACGGAGCGTCGGACGGCCGGCAGATCGTCCCCGCCAGCTGGATCCACGCGATGCTCCAGCCACGCCTGCAGACCGACTGGGGTGGTCAGTACGGCTACCAGTGGTACATCGAGACAATCGCCGGCCATCGGCTGGTGGCCGGCATGGGTAACGGAGGCCAGCGCCTCATCGCCCTTCCTGAGCTGGACCTCACCGTGGCCGTCACCGCCGGCAACTACGACGACCCCGACCAGTGGCGAACTCCGGTGACGCTGCTGGAGCGCGTGATCCTGCCGACGATGGGATGACAGCCGGCCGCGCGCCGGGGCTGGTGTCCGGTGGTCATGCAGGCCAGATCGCCGGCTGTCGCAACCCGGCCGCTACCGGGTTGCGACAGCGCGGCCCGGCTCAGCCGGACGTCACGTCGAGGTAGTCGATGTTGGGTCCGCCGTTCGTGGTCGTCGCGGTGACGCGGATGGTGTTGGTTCCGGCGTTGAGGGTCACGGTGGCGCTAGTGGTGGCCCAGGTGTCCCAGCTACCCGTGCCGGCGAAGGCGAGGCCGGCGGCGGCCAGCGAGCCGTTGACGGACAGGTCCATCGGCCGGTCGGTGGTGGTGCCGTTGGCGTACCGGATTGTCAGCCTCGCTGTGCCCGTCTGAGCAGAACTCACCGTCCACTCCACGTAGCTGCCCACCTGGTTGAAGGTGTTACAGAACCCGGTTCCGGAGAACCCGGTGTGGTCGGAGTCCACCGTGCCCAGGCAGGTGCCGCTCTCCGCCTCGTACCGGGTGGACGTGTGCTGCGGTTCCACCTCGAGGTAGTCGATGTTGGGTCCGCCGTTCGTGGTCGTCGCGGTGACGCGGATGGTGTTGGTTCCGGCGTTGAGGGTCACGGTGGCGGTAGGGGTGGCCCAGGTGTCCCAGCTACCGGTGCCGGCGAAGGCGAGGCCGGCGGGGGCCCGCGAGCCGTTGACGGACAGGTCCATCGGCCGGTCGGTGGTGGCGCCGTTGGCGTAGCGCAGCCGAAGCGTGTGGCTGCCGGCCGACGGCGCGTTCACCGTCCACTCCACGTAGCTACCTATGGCGTTGTCGGTGTTGGCGAAGCCGGTACCGGTGAAGCCGATGTGGTTGTTGTCCACTGTGCCCGGCGTGATCGTCGCGTTCTCCGCCTGGTAGCGGACGATCGCGCCGGACGTGGGCCGGGCGCGGATGAGCCGGGTCTCACCGGGGCGCAGCGTGGCGCTGTAGGAGTCGCTGACGGTGCCGACGCTCGCGCCGGACCACAGGTCGGTCACCGTGGCGCTGCCGGTGAATCCGACCTGCGACCACGTCACGCTCACTGTCGACGAGGCTGCCGTGTCGGTGTTGAACAGGGCGACGATGAAGTCGCCGTTGTCCTCGCGCTTTCGCCAGACCTGGTTGGCGCCGCTGCTGACGATGCGGGAGGCCGCGTACCCGTCCTGGTCGACGGCGATCAGCCGGTCGTTGGACAGCATCGCCAGATCCACCGAGGTCAGGTTGGTCAGGTCGGTGCCCAGCAGCAGCGGCGCTCCGGCCATCGCCCACAGCGTCATGGTGGACCGGCGCTGGTCGGCGGTCAGGCCGACCTGGTCACCGTTACCGATTTCGAGCGAGTCAAGATCGTTCCAGCCCTCCGGGCCAGCCCACGACTGCCAGGCCGCCGCCGAGCCGAACCGGGTGGTGATGCGCGACCACGTGGTCAGCGGATACCCGCTGCCATTCGGTCCGGGACCGCAGTAGCACTCCACGTCGCCTTGGGTCCGCCAGCTGTTGGCCAGCCGCTGCCAGGTGGCCGCGTCGGCGATCGGCAGGTTGTTGGACAGGGCGTAGTTGATCGGGCGGCCGGACCGGCGCAGTGCGCCCGCCCATGCCTCGACGTCCGGGACGTCCGAGCTGCCGACTCCATCGATCTTGAGGTAGTCGACTCCCCAGGACGCGAACTGCCTGGCCCATGAGTCCACGTACGCCTGGGCCCCGGGCTTGCTGTAGTCGATGAAGTACATGTTCTTGCAGTTGTAGTTCTTTTCCAGCAGCGCGGTGTTGGCGATGTCCGCGGCGTGGAACGAGGTGCCTTCGATCGGCGTGTTGCGCAGCACCGCGTTCTTGGGGATACCCGGGGTCACGTAGAACCCGAACTTCAACCCCAGACCGTGCACGTAGTCGACCACTGCCTTGATGCCGTTGGGGAACTTGGCCGGATCGGCCACCCAGCGGCCGAAGCCGTCGACCACGAACCCGTTGCTGTCGCACAACTGCCAGAAGTCGTCGACGTTCACGTAGACGTAACCATGGCTGGCCAGGCCGCTACTCACCATCGCGTCAGCCTGCGCCTTGATCTTGGTCTCGTCCGGCGATCGACGGATGAAGCTCCAACTGCTCCATCCCATCGCGGGCCTGACGGACAGGCCGTTGTCGGTCGCCGAGGCAGGCGGTGCCGTCAGTACGTCCACGACCGCGGCACCCGTGACGCCGATGAGCACGCCGGCCAGCCCAGCTAACAGTCTCCGCCTCACCTGTGGACGCATCCGGTCCTCCCATCAGCCGCTGTTCCCACTTCACCGCACCTTGGCCGGATGCCGTGACCGGGACGAGACCGGTGGCACATCCGACACCTACCCGGGTACCGGTCGGGCCGGCTCGCGGGGCGCCTCAGCAGCCCCGTCCAGCCGTCGTCGGCCGGCCGTGGCTCACGGGAGGCCTACGTATGTCACAATGCGATGCTGGTCGATGTCAATACTTGTGCGAAAACGTTTGATCGCCGCGCTTGATGTGCCTGTCAGGCCGCCGGACGCTCCGACCCGGCGCAGCGCATCACCGGACAACACGATGTTCCGGCGGCCCTAACAAGTGACGCCCACACCCCGAGCCGGGTGTGGGCGTCGCGCGACTGGCTCCTCAGAGTCACTGACTTGGTGACCTGTCTCCGGAGTCCGCTTCAGTGACCGGACCCCCGCCGTCGGCGGCAGGTTCGGCCGGCTCCTCGGCGGCAAACATGCGGTCCTCATCCAGCGCCGACGTCTGCACGACGAGCACGTCGCAAAGGGCGTTCTTCACGACGCCAGATGGGACCGATCCCAGGCGCTGGCCCTTGCTGGCGCCCAGCCCGCGGTTGCCGACGACGATGAGGTTCGCCGGGTTAGAGCCGACCGTGTCGAGAAGAGCCTGCGCCGGGTCCCCGGGGAGGAGCCGCTGCTCGACGTATCTTGCTCGGTCCCCGGCGAGCCCGGTGACCGACTTCTCCAGGGCTTTGCGGGCGGCCTCGGTACCGTATATCTCGCGGTGCATCCCTTCGACGGGGGCCGGAGGCGTGCTGCGGTCGCGGTCGCGGTACGCCGTGACGACGACCAGCTTGGCTTGGGCGGCTTGCGCCACTTCCGCGGCCCGGTCGACGGCGTACAGGCTGGTCGGGGTGCCGTCCGAACCGACCACAACCCGGTCGTACACGGTGATGGTGCGAGGGCTGCCGAGCGGCATGATGGGGGACTCATCCGCCTCATTGGGCGGGTTCACCCACAGCATGGCCACAGCGCCGATGCCCATCAGGACGCCGGCGAGCATGATCGCATTGGCGCCCTTGTTGTTGAGGAGGTGGCCGAAGATCCAGCCGAACGTGACCGTCTCGACCAACATCGGCACCACGATCATCATGTTCAGGATGCCCATGTAGACGCCGGTGCGCTTGGCCGGAACCATGCTGGCGACCATCAGGTACGGTACCCCGACCGCGCTGGCCCAGAAGATGCCAAGGCCGATCATCGGTACCAGCGCGAGGTACTGGTTGCTGATGTGAGACAGCGCGATCAGCGCCACCGCGGCCAGGCCGAGGGCGATCGCGTGCACCCGCTTGGCACCGAGCTTCCGGGCGAAACCCACCAGGAACAGCGCGGAAATCATGGTGACGAAGTTGTAGGCGCCGTTCATCAGACCGCTCCAGGCGATCGCTTTGTCCCAGGCCGGCCCCCCTTGCGCCGGCGTGGCGTGGAACACCGTCTCACCGAGACTGACCGCCAGGAACTGCCAGTAGATGAACATCGCGTACCACTGGAAGACGAACACCACGCCGATCTTGTGCATGGCGACCGGCATCGCCTTGACGGCGTCCCTGATGTCACCAACGAAGTTTCCGAGCCCCTTGGGCTGGGAGCGCATCTCCGCCAGCTCCTCGTCCGGCGGGGTCAGCTCCTTGGTACGCGCCATCGCGGTCAGCACCGTCAGCAGGATGCACACTGTGCCGATCATGAAGCAGACGTACATCCAGTACGGCACTCCGTTGCCTGCGGTCTTCTCCAGCGCCGTCACCTTCTGCAGGACGAACAGCGACAGGTTCGCGAGCACCGCGCCGGCGCCGGTGAACATGCTCTGGGTCAGGAACCCGCGCGCCAGTTGCGACCTGGGCAGCCGGTCGGAGATGAACGCCCGGTAGGGCTCCATGGAGGTGTTGTTGCCGGCGTCCAGCAGCCAGAAGCAGATGACGCCCAGCCACAGGACGCCGACGAACGGGAAGAGAAACAGGATGATCGAACAGAGGATCGCGCCAGCGGTCACGAACGGGCGGCGGCGGCCCCAGCGGGGGCTCCAGGTCCGGTCGCTGATCGCCCCGATCAGCGGTTGGATGATCAGTCCCGTCACCGGTCCGGCAAGGTTGAGTATCGGGAGCTGATCGGGTTTCGCCCCGATCAACAGAAAGAGCGGGTTCACCGCCGACTGGGTGAGGCCAAAGCTGAACTGAACCCCGAAGAACCCGAGATTCATCATCAGGATGGCCCCGGTGGTCATCAGCGGCTTGCGCTCGACATCCCCGGCATCCGTCTTGACGGACTCTGATGTCGTGGTGGTCATGGCGACCCCCTTGGCCGACGCGATCTCAGTCAGACCTCGCTTGCGACGCTTCGCCGGCCCCAGGGGAGCCCGCAACCCCCGCCATCGACAAGGGCGCCATACCCGCGTGGCCACCCCAGCAAACACGTCGGTTCCGCGAGCGTCCGGATGGCGGGTCGGCAAGATCTCGGTCACCCTGAAGGTGACATGCTTCCCGGGGGGAGCGTCGACCCTCGACGGGCCGGACGCCAGGTGATGGCGTTCGGGACGAACACAAGGAGCCGAGGTCACGGAGATCAAGGGCGCCGTGCTGCGACTCCCGCCTCCCCAGAGGCGTGCGGCCGCCGACCGGCCCGATGCGATCCGTCCGGCGCCGATCGATCGACACGTGGAGAGGAGACGACGGTGAGCAAATGGAAGACCATCGTGGTCGGCGTCGACGGATCGCCCGGAAGTCGCAAGGCGTTGAGCTGGGCCGCCGTCGAAGCCGCGGATCACGGCGCCGACTTGGTCGTCCTGAACGTGTGGGAGCACACGCTGCTGCCACCGGCAGGCAGCGTCAGCGTCTCGGAACGGTACGTGCCCGACCCGAGCCAAGCCACCGCCGAAGCCCTGCTTCAGATCATCAAGGAGGAACTCGGCCCAGAGCCGCCGGTACTCGTCCAGCCGCGCGTCAAGCAGGGCAGACCGGCGAAGGTGCTCATCGAGGACTCGGCGGACGCGGACCTGCTGGTGGTCGGTCCGCGCGGTCACGGCGGCTTTGCGGGGCTGGTGCTCGGCTCAGTCAGCCAGCACGTCGCCGCCTACGCGAAGTGCCCGGTGACCGTGGTTCGCTGATGTGCGGCGGCGGTCCACGGGCTCACGGCGCAGAGGGGGAGTCGGATTCATCGCAGGGTGAGCGGGGTCTCGGATTCGACGCGGGTCACCTTCTCCGGGTTGCGGACACGCATTTCGCGCCCCCATTTCCGCCGGTTCTGGCTTCAGCCAGCGATTCTGCGGCACGACCCGGGTCTTGGCGCAAGCCCCCCGGTGCGCTGTACGTTGAGAGTGGCAAGGAACGAATGCCTTGCCAGCAGGGACAATTGGACTTGTCGAAGGACCAATCCGTCGCTGTGGGAAGGGCACCCGTTCAGCGAAGAGGACCGCCTCCGCGAACTATCCACAACGAACGATGTCAACAGGTAGCGGCCGCCCAAGATCGGACCCGTGAAGAATCAGGGTAGATCCTCCAGAACGGTTTCGCCCCAGAACGAGTCGTCGTCCGTGATTGCTTCGGGGTCTATGCTCTGAAACCGCTCCAGCGCCTCGCGACAGAGCGCCCGGACACCAGCGAATACATCGGGCAACGTGCCGGTCGCCTTGAGCACTTCGACCGCGGCCGCCTCCCCCCGACGCGCCTCGACCTGCTGGTCCGCCAGCAGCGGAAGGATCCAGTGCCACCGCCACGCCAGGTCGACCAACTTCGCGACGCTGGAGTTCACCATCACCGGCTGTATTCCGTCGGGGTATTGGGAGCGCAGCTGAGGATGCACCTCTCGAAACGTGGGAACGGCGATTACCGTTCCGCCACCTTCCACCGCTGCCAACCTTGCCGTGCCGAATGTTCCGAGCAGGTACAGCCGCGATCCGCCCTCCGCGAGCTCCGGCTCACGGCCGGCCTGAAACTGACCAACCACACCCATCAACGCGTCGCCTCTGGGCGGAGGCAGACCGTTCTGCCACAGCGCACGCCGGTCCGTCTCCGGCAGGTCCCAGCTGTCCTGGTCGACCGCTGGGAGCACCCCCAATCGGCCAGCCTCCGTCAGCTGGTCCAAGGAGGAGTCGAGGATCCGGTGCATTTCGCCACGGGCCTCAGCTGGATCCACGACTCCTCCCTTCGACGGCTACGCTACCCCTCAGCCGTGCACCACATTCAGGATCCCCGCCCAGGCGTTCTCACCCTTGTCGAAACTCCAGGAAAGAAGCGCGCCGGTGTACTTGGCCACCCGGCCGGCGCACTCATGTTTCGCGGCCGTACAGAAGTTGCGCTCGGAGTAGATAGCTTTCACGTCCTCCGGTTGGAAGCCGAGCTCCGACAGGAAGTCGTCGGCGACGCGTTCCGAGTGAGCCCCGCGTACCTGGTTGGCGAAGGGTAGATGGGCAACCTGGCCGTTCGGCAGCTGCACGCTGTAGATGGCGACGTTCTGGTCTGAGCCGATGCCGGACTGCCGCCTGAAGTTCGCGGCCATCTTGCTCTGGTCGGTGGTCCCGTAGGAGACCTTGCCGCATACGAGGTCAACGTTGTGTACGAGAACCGCTGTGGTACCGGCGACCACGTAGTAGGTGTGGATGCTGTCGACGGTGAGGTCATAGGTGACCTCCTGACTCTGGTACCGGCGAACCGCACTGACCTGGACGTAGGTCCCCGCGGAGGTGCGCAGGAGCTCGCCTGGCCGCAGCGTGCCGGCGTCGACCCACCGGTGCTGGGTCACCGACCAGAACGGGTGATGCTCGGTCGCGGTCAGCTGGTGTCGACCACCAGCGCCGACATCGCGCACCGTCAGGTCCACGAACCGCTTGTCGTTGTCGGTACGGATGGTGCGAATGACCTGCCGGGCCTGGGACTGGCCGGTGATCGGGTCGGTGGCCAGCACCGTGTCGCCGGGCTGGGTCTGGTCGATGGGTTTGGTGGTGCCGTCCGCGAGCAGGACTGCCGTACCAGCGACAAAGCTGTGCTTCTTCACACACGAGTCAGCGGCATCCTCCGCGTCCTTGGCGCCCTTCTTGACCGCCGCTTTGGCTCTCGCGGCGAGTGCTTTGGCTCTGGCTTCGGCCTCTTCGGCGGCCTTCTTGGCCAGCCGTTCGGCCAGTGCCTTGGCCGCGGCTGCCTTCTCCGCGGCCGCCTTCGCCGCCGCGGCCGCGGCGGCTTTGGCGGCTTCGGCGGCCTTCTCGGCGCCGCGCAGGATCGCCTTGGCCCACTTGATTTCCTCGATGAACTTGAAGATCGCTTTGCCGGCCTTCCACAGCGCTTCGGCGATCTTCTTGGCCTTGAAGATCTTTCCCCAGGGCAGGCTGCCGACCACGGTCATGACGCAGGCGCCGATGTCGCCCTTGAGGCAGTTGATGATGTCGTTGATCCCGAGGATCTCCATCAGGATCTGCCCGCCGGCCTCCAGGATGACGTCGAGCATGCTCTTGTTTTCCAGCTGGTGGGCCTTGGCGATGTCCTCAGCGCTCGGCCCACCGCCCTGGTCACCGGTGGGTGGGGGTGGTGGGTACCCGCCGCTGGCACCCTCGTGGGGTTCGGTGCCGGTGGGGTCGGTGAAGGCGAGCGGGTTGCCGTTGGCGTAGGCGTACGGGCTGACCGCCGCTCCAGCGCTGGGCGCCGGGTCGGTGGTGGTGAACCGGCCGGTGGATGGGTTGTAGTTGCGGGCCCGCAGGTAGTAGTTGCCGTTGCCGGTGGTGTTGTCCTGGTACTCGCCGGTGTAACGCAGTGGGTTGGCCGGACCGGTCGTACCTTGGGCCGCCGCTCCGTTCGGCGGGGTCTTGAGGGTGTCACCCAGGCGCGGGTTGCCGTAGGGGTCGTAGTCGTAGCCCTGCTCGGGTGCCCCGGCCGGGGAGAGCATGTCGGCCACCCCGCCGAGCCAGTCGTGGGTGTAGGAGTGGGCTCCGCTGGTCGGGGCGAGCAGGGCCAGGGGTTCGTCGTCGGGGCCGAAGGCGAAGGCCCGCTTGTCGAGCACCTGCCCGCCGGTGTTGGTGACGGTGTCGACGGCGATCTGGGGAAGGGTGCCGTTGACGTCCCAGGACCAGCGCTGCGTGGTCGCCTGCGCGCCGCTGCCGGTGGTGGCGGACAGCCGCAGACCGGTCCCGTCGTACCCGAACGAGGTGGTACGCCCGGACACGGTGGCCTTGGCCAGGCTGTGGTCCAGGTTGTAGGAGAACGTGTCGGCGCCGGCCCTGGTCTGGTTGCCCTGCACGTCGTAGCCGTAGTCGACCACGGCGGCCTGCCCGCTGGCCTTGGTGGTCTGCCTGGTCAGCTGGTCGGCGGCGTCGTACTGGTAGGTGGTGGTGCTGTTGCCGGCCGTACCACTGAGGGTCTGCTTGGTGCGGTTGCCGACCATGTCGTAGCTGTAGTCGATCCGCCCGGCGGACTTGCCGGAGCAGGTGGTCGCGGCGTAGCAGGCGGAGGTGACCCGGTTGGCCTTGTCGTAGCTGTAGGCCACCGACTCGGACACGCCACCCCGCGTGGTGATCACCCGGTTCGGGTTACCCAGCGGGTCCAGGTCGAGCTGGAACGCCGAGACAGGGTTGGTCGCCACCGGGAACGGGGTGACGGCGTCGGACGGCTTGGACTCCGGACCCGCACCCACCTTGTTGCTGGCGTGCACGGTGAACGTGTACGACCGGCCCGGCTCAAGGGCATCCACCACCGCACTGGTGGTACCGGGTCCGACCTCGACGGTCTTCCCGCCCGGGGTGGCGGTCACGGTATATCCGGTCAGCGGCGCCGATCCGTTGTCCGACGGTGGCTTCCAGGACACCTGGGCCTGGGCCGCCCCGGCCAGGGCGGTCACCCCGGTCGGCGCGCCGGGCACCTTGGTGTTGTTGTTCGCCGCGACCTGACCGCGCGGTGCCGGAGCGGCCGACGTCCCATTGGTGGCGGGCGGCTTCGCCGCCCCCACGGGTGCGTGGTCGGCGATGATGCCGATCAGCCGGCCGGCGTCATCGTAGGTCCGGGTCTCGACCAGTCCGGTGGAGGCGGGCAACGTGGTGGCGATGCGCTGGCCGGCCACGTCGTAGTCGAAGCGCCAGGTGGCTGGAACCGCGCCGAACCCACCGCCGCCAGCGGTCAGGGTGGTCAGCCGGCTGTCCTTGTCGTAGGTCGCTTCGATGTGGGTGCCGTCGGGGTAGCTGCGCGCCTTGATGTTGCCGCGGTCGTCGTATTCGTAGCCGAAGGTCTCGACCTTTCCGGTGTTCTCGGTGCGGGTGACGGTCTTGATCTGGTCCTCGTCGTCGTAGACCGCCTCACGCTTACCGGCCGGGTCACCGTAGAACGTGGTGCGGTCCTTGGCGTCGTACCCGAACGTGTAGACCGGGCCGGCCGAGCCCAGGGTGTGGCGCTCGCGGCGCCCGACGATGTCGTACGAGTCGACGATGGTCCGCTTGGCCCGCTCCTTGGCGCCGGGCTTCTCGTTCTTCGCCAAGGTGATCATCGACACCATGTCGCCCTCGGTGTCGTATCCGATCTCGGTACGCCGGCCGAGAGCGTCGATGTGCGCGGTCAGCCGGCCAGCCCGGTCGTACTCGAACCGGGTGGTGTGGCCGAGCGGGTCGCGGACCGAACGCATCTGCCCGTCCGGGTCGTAGTCGTAGACGGTGGCGTTGTCTTCCGGCTTCTTCGCATCGAACGGCGCGTCCGCGGCGTGTACCGAGCGGATCTGGTCATCGACCGTGTACGTGTACCGGACCGTGCCGCCCCGGGCATCGGAGACCGAGGCCAGCCGGTTGTCCGCGTCGTAGTTGTAGACGGTGACGTGCCCGAGCGGATCGATCGTCTGCGACGGGTTGCCCGCCGCGTCGTAGCGGTGCCGGGTGGTGAACCGGTCCGCATTGGCCCCGGGCACGTTCCCGCGCGGATCGGTCGCCGAAATGAGCAGGCCGTCGCCGTCGTACGCCCAGGTGGTGACCCCACCCTCCGGCATCGTCTGGCGGATCTTGTTACCAGCCTCGTCGTACTGGAACCCGGTCGTCTGCTTACCGTTGTCGGTAATGGACTTCTGCCGGCCGTTCTTGTCGTAGTCCATCGTGGTGGTGCGGCCCAGCGTGTCCGTGCCGCTGGTGACGTTGCCGTTGTTGTCCCGCCCGAACGACGTGGTCTTGTTCTGCTCGTCGGTGGTGGCGTCAGTGCGGTCCAGCTCGTCAACGTGGACATCGCGGTCGAGGAACTTCCCGCCCGGGTAGGGCCGGCGGATCCGGACCAGGTTGTCGTTGCCGTCATAGAAGTAGGTGGTGGTGAAGTCGGCCGGGTTGGCCCCCGGCACGTTGCCGCGCGGCGAGGTGACCCGATCCACCAGACCCTTGGCGTTGTACCCGTAGGTGGTCACGATGTCCGGGCCCGAACCGGTGGGCACTCGGACCGCGGCCCGCCGTCCGGCGGCGGTGTAGGTATAGGACACCGTCTTGCGCGGGTCGGTGACCGAGTTCAGCAGCCCGTTGTCGAAGTAGGCGTAGCTGGTCTTCTCCCTGGCCGGGGTGAGCCGGCTGGTAATCCGTCCCGCCTGGTCGTAGGCGGTGCGCCACGGGTCGGTCTTACCCGGCTGCAAGATGCTGACGACCAGGTTTCCTGGGTCGAGCTCGTAGCGGGTGGTGAACGCGTCCCGGTTGGCGCCGGGCAGCGTACCGCGCGGGTCGACGACCGCGATCTGCCGCCCCGTCGCGTCGTAGCCGAACTCGACCCGCCGCGCCTCCGGCGAGATGCTTGCCTTGAGCAGACCGAAGTTCTTGTCCCCCTCCGGGAGGTACTCGTAGCGGGTGACCTTGCCCCGCTGGTCGATCTGCACGGTCAGCAGGCCCCGTGCGTCGTACTCGTAGTGGATCGAGTGGCCCTCGGCGTCGGTGCTCTCCACCACCTCGTCGAAGCCGTTGTACCTGTCCTTCCACACGTTGCCGTTGGCGTCGGTGTGCTCGATCGGGTTGTTGTGCGCGTCGTACTTGGTCACCGCCTTGAAACTGAACGGCAACGGCGCCTTCTGCTCGATCACGTTCCCGGCGTTGTCGAACGCCGCCTCGTGCTGGTTGTGCTTCCCGTTGACCACCAGATTCCGGTTCAGCGCACCGTCATAGCGGTGGCTGACCGCGTCCAGGTTGCCGCGCTGGGTGAACACCAGCACGTTGCCCTTGTACCCGTCCCGCGTCGCCACCCCGTCCGGATCGACGGTGATCGACTCATCATGCGGTACCGAGTCCGGCACGTCGGGCTTCCACGTGAAGGTCGTCGCGTGCCCCAACGCGTCGGTCTGCTTGACCACCCGGGTGTCCGGGCCGTACTCGTTGTGCACGTCCACGATGTTGTGCGGCGGCGCACCCACCCGGATCGGGGAGACCACATCGGTCAACAACCCCACCGCCGAGTACCTGTACCGCCACGTGTTGCCGCGCAGGTCGGTGACCGCGACCAGCCGGCCCTGGTCGTACCCGTAGCTCACCCGCCGACCGTCCGGCAACGCGATCGTCCGGATCAACCCCGCGTCCAGCGTCACTGTGACCACCCGACCGGACGCGTCGGTGACGGTCACCGTGGATACGCCATAAGCGAGCCGGATCCCGACCTGCCGCGGGGTGAGGATCGCCACCAGGCGGCCCTGCGCGTCGAAGCGGTGCGTGATCTGCTCCGGCGTGACCAACTGCCAGCCGTCCGCGGTCCTGGCCAGGTTGGACCGTACCCCCGCCGGGCGGACGTAGGCGCCACCGTCGAGTTTGTAGAACGCCTCCGCACCGTCCTCGGCCCGCACCAGGGCACCGTCGTCGGAGCCGAGCACCCGCATCCCGTACGACCACGCCCAACCCGGCCCGAACGCCCCTGGACCCACCAGCGCCGACGAATACGCCCGCACCGAGGAGAACGGGATCCCGAACGACGCCATCGACGCGTCGCGCTCTACCCGGGAGAACGCACCCGTCGCGGTGTTCACTCCGGTGGCCCGGATCGCCTGACCCGCCGCGGTCATCCCCAGCGCGTTACCACAGCCACACCCCGCCGCCTGCGAACGGCTGATCGGCGGCGGCACGATCGTGGTCCGCGGCTTGGCCTTCGTCGACGGCGCCGACACCACCTGGCGGCCATCGTCGAACACCGCGGTGATCGTGACGAAATACTCCTTCGCCGGATCGAGCACCCAGCCCATGGCGCCACCCAACGACTTGCAGTACACCCGCACCGTGTTACACGCCTCAAGATCCGGAACATGCAACGTCGCCGACGCCTGCTCCGTCCCGTCCACCCCGTCGAACAACCGCACCACCCACGACGAGAACGACCGGTCCTCGCCGTGCAGGTTGAAATACACCACCAGCGACGTGTCACCCAACTCGAACCCGGGCCGCAGCACCAGATCCTCAAACACCACATCACCCGGCGCGTCCTGCGCCCTGGCGTGGGTCAGCGGCATGTTCGGCCGTTCCACCGTCGCCCGGGGCAGCTTCGCCCGCTCCGCCGTCGACAGCTTCCGCGGTGGTCCCGCCGCGTGGATCCCCGGGGGTACCACCGGAGCCGGCTTCGCCGGCGCGGTATTCGGCCGCGCCGACGCCGGCAACTGACGATCCACTGGACCCGGACCCGCCACCGGGTCCGGCGTCCCCAACGTCTGTGCATGGCTGAGCTGCGTCACCTGCAGCAACGCCACCACCAGCGCCAGTGCCACAGAGGCAGGCACCCAGCGAGAACCACGGACACGACGCACGAAACGATGAGCCATGATGGCAACTCCCCCATGAAATCAGCTGCCGGCGGCGCAAGACGTTCCTGAGGCTACGCAGACATCGATGATGCCCGTTGTCCCGCCCACTCCGAATTGGCAAATGGCGATAGACCGACAGCGGGTACCCTGTGGGGCTCCAAAAGGCCTGACCGTGGTTGACCAGCGACAACGGACAGCGGGCACGTGCGGCAGGATCACTGCTCATGTCGCGGCTGGCCGGTCCGGTCCTCTTCCACGACCACCTCCGCCAGGCCGGCGCCCTGCCGGCCGAAGCGTCGCCTGTCGGAGGACATCGCGGCGGTCTCCCGGGCCGAGGAGGGCCAACTCGACCTGCACCTTCGACCCGTCTCCCCGGCCGACGCGGACACCGCTGAGGGCATCGCGCCCGAACACCTGCCGCACCTGTTCGAGCGCTTCTACCGGGCCGACCCGGCCCGCGACCGCGCCCATGGCGGCTCCGGCATCGGCCTGGCCATCGTCCGGGCCGATGTCACCGCCCACGGCGGCCGGGTCAGCGCCGACAGCCCCGGCCCTGGCCACGGCGCCAGGTTCGTCATCGTCCTCCCGCGACGTGACCGGTGAGTGCCGCTGTGTCCGACCTTCATCGTTTCTTGACGCCGCTGCACACGGCCGCTTGAACCAGCGGATCGACGCTGGGCATGAACAACGAGGAGGTGTACCGCGATGATGGGCTACGGCTGGGGTATGGGACTGGCTGGCTGGATCTTCATGGGACTGTTCTGGGTCCTGGTCATCGGGCTGGTGGTGTGGGCCGTGATGGCGCTGCTGCCCGGCACTCGCCGCAGCGGCTCGTGGAGCCAGCGCCGGCCGGAGACCCCGCTGGAAATCCTGGACCGCCGGTTCGCGCTCGGGGAGTTGGACGCCGAGCAGTACCGCCGGGCGCGGGAGGAACTGATCGCCGCGCATGCGGACAACCGGGGGCGGTGACGGTGGTGGTGATGAGACGGCGGTTGGTGCTGGTCGTACTGATGGCGACGGTCCTGGGCGGCCTGCTCACCGCCGGCATGATGGGCGGCGGGTACGGACTGGCCGGCGACGGCACGCGCGTCGGCAGCCTGGCCGCCGCCCGGCAGCGGGCACAGCAGTTCGCCGACGGGCTCGGGCTGCGGGCCGGTGAGGTGATCCAGTTCTCCAACGGCTTCTACGCCGAGCTGCTCACCGCCGACGGGCAGGGCGCGACCGAGGTGCTGGTGGACCCGGCCGACGGTGCGGTGCGGCTGGAGGTCGGGCCGGCCATGATGTGGAACACGGCGTACGGCATGCACGCCGCCGGCAGAGGCGCCGGCGGGCTCAGTGACCGAGCCGCGACCGTATCGGCGGCCGACGCGCCCCGGCTGGCCCAGCGCTGGCTGGAGGCCAACCGGCGCGGCTGGACTGTGGGCGACTCGGAGCACTTCCCCGGTTACTACACCCTCGAGGTCGTCCGCGGCGGTACCGTCGCCGGCATGATGTCGGTCAACGACACCACCGGCGCGGTGTGGTACCACACCTGGCACGGCACCTTCGTCGCGGCCAGCGAGCAGTAGCGTGGCCGCACCGGTCACCCCGCCGCGGGCGCTGGTCGTCGACGACGAGCCGCCACTGGTCCAGGTCGTCTCGGGGTACCTGGCGCGCGAGGGGTTCGATGTGGTGTCCGCCGGCGACGGGGAGACCGCGGTGTCGCTGGCCCGCCGGCACCGCCCCGACGTCGTGGTGCTCGACCTGATGCTGCCCGGCATCGACGGGGTCGAGGTGTGCCGGCAGCTGCGCACGTTCACCGACGCGTACGTCATCATGCTCACCGCCAAGGCCGACGAGGTGGACAAGCTCGTCGGCCTGTCCGTGGGCGCCGACGACTACCTGACCAAACCGTTCTCGCCCCGGGAACTGGTGGCCCGGGTGCGGGCCATGCTGCGCCGCCCCCGGGAGGCGGCCGGCGGGCCGGGTAGCGGCCCGGCGGCCGGCTCACGCCGGTTCGGGGCGCTGGAGATCGACCCGGCCGGCCGGGAGGTACGCCTCGACGGGCGGACCGTCGAGCTGACCCGGACCGAGTTCGACCTGCTCGACACGCTCACCGCCGAGCCGAATGTGGTGTTCAGCCGCCGCCGGCTGCTCGACCGGGTCTGGGGCGGCGACTGGTACGGCGACGAGCACGTCATCGACGTGCACATCGGCAACCTGCGCCACAAGCTGGGCGACGACCCGGCACACCCGCGTTGGATCCGCACCGTGCGGGGCGTCGGCTACCGGATGGGAACGGGCTCGTGAAAGCCGGGCGGGGGCTGGCGGTCCGGCTGTTCGCCGCTCAGGCGCTCATCGTGATCGCCGGTGCGACCACCCTGGTCGTGATCGCCGTCGTGGTGGCTCCCGGGCTGTTCCGCGACCACCTGCGCCGCGCCGTCGGCACGGTACCGCCGGATCTGTCCAAGCACCTGGACGAGGCCCTCGCCCGGGCGCTGCTGGTCTCCCTCGCCGTCGCGGTCGCCGCCGCTCTGGCCACCGCGCTCGCGGTGGGCTGGTTCATCGCGCGACGGCTGACCCGCCCGATCGCGACGATGGCCGCCGCCGCGTCCGGTATCGCGGGCGGCCGTTACGACACCCGGGTACCACCGAGCCGGCTCGGCCCCGAGTTCGCGGTGCTCGACCACGCGTTCAACCGGATGGCCGCCACCCTGCAGGGCACCGAACGCCGCCGCCGGGAGCTGCTGGCCGACCTCGCCCATGAGCTGCGCACCCCGGTCGCCACCCTGGACAGCTTCCTCGAAGGCGTCGAAGACGGTGTCATCCCGGCCACCGCCGCGACCTGGCAGACCCTGCGCGAGCAGACCGCCCGGCTGCGCCGCCTCGTCGACGACGTTGACGCGGTGTCCCGTGCCGAGGAGCGCAGCCTCGACCTGCGCCGCGAACCCATCGATCTGAACGTGGCCGTGGGCGCGGCCGTACGGGCGTCCGGCGCGCGGTTCCACGACAAGGGCGTCGCACTGGATCAGGTGGCCGGCCCCGGTGCGGCCCGGGTCAGCGCGGACCCCGACCGGCTCCGCGAGATCCTCGACAACCTGCTCGACAACGCCCTGCGCCACACCCCGGCCGGCGGCTCGGTGAGTGTCACGGTGACCACCGTGCCCGGCCGGGTCGCGGTCACCGTGGCCGACACCGGAGACGGCATCGCGGCCGAGCACCTGCCCCACGTGTTCGACCGGTTCTACCGCGCCGACCCGGCCCGTTCCCGGGCCACCGGTGGCAGCGGCATCGGCCTGACCATCGCCCGCGCCGTGGCCCGCGCGCACGACGGTGACCTGACCGCGGCCAGCGCCGGTAGCGGCCACGGCGCCACCTTCACCCTCACCCTCCCGGCCGCTCCTATGGCCGCTCAGCCGGTCGCACCGTCCGCGCGGGAGTCGTGACGCGGCTCACCGGTCACGTCGTCACAGGCCGAAGGTCCCTACCCCCGGGGGGTATAGGGTGGGACGGTAGGGCGGACGAGAGAGGGAAGTGATCCGACCATGCGAGTCGCCGATATCGCCGTCATCCTGGCCTCGTTGACCGTCATCGCCGGCCTGGCCTGGTACTTCTTCGGCCCACGCCGGGCCTACCGGGCACAGCTGACCGACGGCGTACAGCGGGTGACGGTCACCGTCCGGGGCGGCTACCAGCCGGACGTCATCCGCGTGCAGGAAGGCGTACCGGTGGAATTCGTCTTCGACCGGCAGGAGACCGGGGACTGCACCTCCCGGGTGGTCTTCGCCGACCTGGGGGTCAACGCCGCACTGCCCGCCTTCGAGCGCACCACGGTCCGGGTCACGCCGCCGCGGGCCGGCAGGTTCGGGTTCGCCTGCGGGATGAACATGGTGCACGGCACCCTTGTCGTCGAGCCCGGCGACGGGCCGGCCACGCCCGCGCCCGCCACGACGCCGGCGATGCCCGAGCCCGCGGCCGACCCTACAGCGACGGAAGCCGCGCAGGCCGCCGAGCGCCGCGCCGAGATCCGCGACCTCACCGTCCGCGTCGTGACCGGTGCCGTGCTCACCGCCCCGGTCCTGGTCGCGGTCATGGCACATGACGTGTTCGGCGCCGGCTGGGTACCCCCGCTGCTGCTCAACCACTGGGTACAGCTGGTACTCGTCACGCCGGTCATGGTCTACACCGGCTGGCCGGTCCACCGCACCGGCTGGCTGACCCTCGCCCACCGCAGCGCCGACATGAACAGCCTCATCACGCTGGGCACCATCGCCGCGTACGGCTACAGCCTGCTGGTCACGCTCGTCCCCGGGCTGCTGCCCGCGGAGGTCCGCGAGGTGTACTTCGAGGCGGTCGGGGTGATCCTCACCCTGATCATGCTGGGCCGGCTGTTCGAGGCCCGCGCCAAGGCCGGTACTGGCGAGGCGATCCGGGCCCTGCTCGGGCTGCGGGCCCGCACCGCTCGGGTGGTCCGCGACGGTACCGAGGCGGAGATTCCGGTCGAGGACGTCGTCGTGGGCGACGATCTCGTGATCCGTCCCGGCGAGAAGATCCCCGTCGACGCGACCGTCCTTTCCGGACAGTCCAGTGTGGATGAGTCGATGGTCACCGGCGAACCGATCCCGGTCACCAAACGCGCCGGGGACACTGTCGTCGGCGCGACCGTCAACGGCACCGGCTCGCTGCGGGTACGCGCGTCGAAGGTGGGCGCCGACACGGTCCTGGCCCAGATCATCCGCCTCGTGCAGCAGGCGCAGGCGTCCAAGGCGCCGATCCAGCGGCTGGCCGACGCCACCTCCGCCTACTTCGTACCGGCCGTCATCGCGGTGGCCGTCGCCACGTTCGCGGTCTGGTACGTCGCCGGGCCGCCCCCGGCGCTGACCCTCGCCCTCGTCTCCGCCGTGGCCGTCCTCATCATCGCCTGCCCGTGCGCGCTCGGGCTGGCCACGCCGCTGTCCGTCATGGTCGGTACCGGCAAGGGTGCCCGCGCCGGCATCCTGATCCGCTCCGCCCAGGCCCTGGAAACCGCGCACAAGCTGGACACCATCGTGCTGGACAAGACCGGCACCATCACCGCCGGCAAGCCGGCGCTGACCGACGTACGCCCCACCGGCGGGTACCCCGAGGACGAGTTGCTACGGCTGGTCGCGGCCGCCGAATCGGACAGCGAACACCCCCTCGCGGCCGCGATCGTCGCCGGTGCCCGGGAGCGGGGGCTCACCCCGCCGGCCGCCATCGGCTTCACCTCGGTCACCGGCAAGGGCGTCCAGGCGACCGTCGACGGTCACACCGTCGTCGCCGGTACCGCCGGGCTGCTGACCGAGTTGGGCGTCGGCACCGCCGCCCTCGCGCCCGCCGCCGACGAACTGGCCGCCCAGGGCAAGACCGCCATTCTGGCCGCCGTCGACGGCCGGCCCGCCGGCGTCCTCGGTGTCGCCGACACCGTCAAACCCGACTCCGCCGCCGCGATCGCCGCCCTGCACCACCTCGGCATCGACGTCGTCATGCTCACCGGCGACAACCACCGCACCGCCGCGGCCGTCGCCGCCCAGGTCGGCATCGACCGCGCCGTCGCCGAGGTACTCCCCGACCGTAAAGCCGACGAAATCCGCCGCCTGCAGGCTGAAGGCCGCCGCGTGGGCATGGTCGGCGACGGCATCAACGACGCACCCGCCCTCGCCGCGGCCGACGTCGGACTGGCCATCGGTACCGGCACCGACGTCGCCATCGAAGCCGCCGACATCACCCTCATCTCCGGCTCGCTGACCGGAGTCGCCACCGCCGTAGAGCTGTCCCGGGCCACCATGCGCAACATCCGCCAGAACCTGTTCTTCGCCCTGATCTACAACGGCGTCGGCATCCCGGTCGCCGCCGGCGTGCTCTACCCGCTGCTCGGCATCCGGCTGTCGCCGATGCTCGCCGCCGCCGCGATGGCGCTCAGCTCGCTGTCCGTCGTCGGTAACGCCAACCGGCTGCACCGCTGGCACCCGGCCGCCATGCCGGCCACCCGGCCCATCGGTGTCGAGCCCCGCGTCGAAATCCCGGCCGACCACGACAAGCCAAGCCAACCAGCCGCGACCGATCCGGTGTGCGGCATGACCGTCGACCCGGCAACCGCAGCCGCACAGCGCGATCAGGACGGCAGCACGGTCTACTTCTGCTCGGCCGGCTGCGCGGCGGCCTTCGATGCCGAACCCGACCGGTACCAGGCCCATGCTTCGCACGCGCCCTCGGAGGCGACCTCATGACCAGCTACGGCCACACCGCGCCCAGTGCGCTCGACTTCACCCGGCCAGACGTTGGTGGCGCTGGTTCGAGCAGTTCCACGGCCGGGGAGCGCGCCAGCCGAGCGGGTGTCCGACGTTATGGAGCGGGCCGCGCCCGGCGGCGAAACAGCAGCCAGGCCCCGATCATGGCGGCGATACCCACGCCACCGATCCCGCCCACGGCCAACGCCACATTCGACCCGATCCCGGACCCCCTAACCACCGCAGCCGGGCTGGCCGGGCTGGCCGGCTTGCTGCGCACCGCAGCGACCGGATGCGTAGCGGTACAGGAGTTGTCCTGGTACGGGTCGGCGTCGTTGATCGGGTGGAACTCGTACCGGACCCCCATCTGGTAGGAACGGTCGACGGTGGTGGCGGCGTTCGGCTCGTCCGCCTCGCTACCGTGCACGGTGACGACCCGGCCATCGTCGGTACGCACGCTCGCCGTGCGGCCGGTGTTGCTGAGGCCAATGACCGTACCAGTGAACGGATGCGCCGACACCCGCGGCGGGAGCGCGCAGGATCCGAAGGCCGGCGCCGCTGGCATCACCTGCACCGCGACGGCGAGTGCGGCACCGGCGATCAGCGTCACGACTGCCCTCAGCGGCCACCTCATAGCCCCTTGGACGCGCTGACCACGTCCGCGGTTCCACCGTGGTGGGCCGCAGCGCCGCGGGCCGGATGACCCGTACCGGCCCCCTGTTCAGGGGGTTGCCAGGGCCTCGGTCGGCGCGAGGCGGGCCGCTCGGATGGCTGGGTACAGGCCGGCCAGCGCGCCGATGAGCAGGGCGGCCGTGACGGCACCGGCGATGACCCAGACGGGCACTACGGTCGGCCAGCCCCGCAGGCTGGCGTACCCGGCGGTGACTACGGAGCCGAGCAGTACCCCGGTGCCGCCGCCGAGGGTGGACAGCAGCGCCGACTCGGCGAGGAACTGGATGCGGATCTGCCCGCGCGTCGCGCCCAGCGAGCGGCGCAGCCCGATCTCCGCGCGGCGTTCCAGTACTGCGATCACCATGGTGTTGGCCACCCCGATGCCACCGACCAGCAGGGCGACGGCGCCGAGGCCGAGCAGCAGCCCGGTGAAGGCGACCTTGGCAGCGGCTTGGGCCGCGAGGGCGTCGGAGGGGCGGGACACGTTGACCTCGTTGGGTTGGGCTGGGTTGGCGGTGCGGGCCAGCAGGCCGCGTACCAACGCGACCTGGTCGGGGTCGGTGCGGGTGTAGATGGTGGTGGGCCGGCCGTCGAAGTCCAGATAGTGTTGTGCCCCCGGCCAGCCGATCAGCGCGCCCAGGTCCAGCTCGGGCGCCAGTGGGACCGGGTCGAGGATCCCGATCACGGTGAACCACCGGCCGCCGAGCCAGATCTGCCGGTCCGGCCCCGCCTGGCCGATGCCGAGATGTTCGGCCGCCTTGGCGCCGAGCACAACGGCGGGGTACTGGGCGGTGGCGTCGTTGAGCCAGGTACCGGACGCGATGGTGGCGCCGACGGTGCCGGGCAGGTTGATGCGGGCGGCGTAGGTGCCGATGCCGCCGGACCGGGTGGTCGGGATCTTGTCGCTGCGATACACCTTCGCGTCGCTGACGCTCCCGATGGCCGACACGGACTGGACCGACCCGATCCGTGCCACCATCGCGACCGCCTCGGGCGGTAGCTTCGCCGCACCACCGAACAGGGTGCTGCCCGGAGCGGCCGTGAGCAGGTTGGTGCCCAACGCGTCGAGGAGCTGATCCAGTTCGGCGCGGCTGGAGGCGGAGATGCCGACGACGGCGACCATCGCCGCGATGCCGATCGCGATGCCCAGCGCGGACAGGATGACCCGTAGCGGTCGGGCCCGTAGCCCGTCCCCACCCACCCGTAGCACGTCCCGCGGGCTCAATCTGGCCGCCCGCAAGGATTCGGCCGGGTTCACGACGCCACCGCCAGGTGGTCGGCGACCACCTGGCCGTCCAGCATGGATACCTGGCGGGGCAGTTGCGCCGCGACGTCCCGCTCGTGCGTGATCACCACGATGGTCGTACCTCCCTGATTGAGGTCGGTAAGCAACTGCATCAGGCTCGCGCCGGACTGGCTGTCCAGCGCACCGGTCGGTTCGTCAGCCAACAGCAGCGCAGGCTCGCCGACCACCGCCCGCGCGATCGCGGTGCGCTGCTGCTCCCCACCCGACAACTGATGCGGCCGGTGGGTCAACCGGTGCCCCAACCCGACGCGGTGCAGCGCATGCGCCGCCCGCGCACGGCGTTCACGGAGGCCGACGCCGGCATAGAGCAGTCCGTCGGCGACATTGTCGATCGCGGGGACCCCGGGTGCGAGGTGAAACTGCTGGAAGACGAACCCGATCCGGGTCGCCCGCAGCGCCGACAGCTGGCGGTCGGACAGCTCGGCGATGTCGAACCCATCGATGACCACCGTGCCGCCGGTGGGCCGGTCCAGGGTGCCCATCAGGTGCAGCAGCGTCGACTTTCCTGATCCTGACGGCCCGACGACGGCCACCAGTTCGCCGCGTTGGATGTCCAGGTCAACATCGCGCAGCGCAACAACTCCGCCCGGGTACACGCGGCGCACGCCGCGCAGCGTCACGATCGCCTCGCTCGGCAAGCTCACCTGGGCATCCCCACCTTCGTCCCCGCTTCGATCCCGCCGCCGTTGATCTCGACGCGGCCCGCGGCGAACAGTCCGGTCGTCACCGCCACGATCCGGGTCGTGCCGCCCTCGACGACCTCGACGCCGTAGCCGCCCTGGGGCAGCGCCAGCAGCGCCGCAACCGGCACCGTCAGGACGCCCTCACGCTTCTGGCTGACGAAGTCGACGTCCACCGGGGCCGCCGCCAGCGTGCCGAGAGCCTGCTGATCCGCGATGTCCACGGTCACCGCGATCCGCGCATCGGCGGCGGGACCACTTTGCCCTGGCGGCGCCTGGGTCCCTTGATCCGGCACGGTGGCGACCGTGCCGACCTTCGTGATCGTCCCGTCCAGCCGCCTGCCGCCGGGAATCGTGACGGTGACCTTCCCACCCACCGCGGCCAGCGCCTGGTCGGCGACTTTGAGATCGACCGTGGCCAGCCGGGTCGTGTCGGTGTACGACAGCACCGTCGCGCCGCCCTCGCCACGCCCGGCCGGGGCGCCGACTCGCGCGGTGTGTGCGGCGACCCGGACCGGGCCCGGCGTGAACACCACCTGCCACGATTCGACGGCTCCGGTCACGGGCAGACCGAGGCTGTTCTGCCAGTCCCGCACCGCAGCAGCCGTACCCGCAGTGAAGGCGTTGTCGACGGTGAATCCTTTGTAGCCGAGCCCGGACAGGTTCTCCTCCAACTGCTTCACGTCGACGCCCGCCACCCCCACGCGCAGCGTCCGATACACCGGCACCGCCCCGTACAGCGCGACCACCGGCCGCTCGTCGAGCTTGAACAGCGGCTGGCCCCGCTGCACCGTCGACCCGACGGCCGCGATCCAGGTCAGCGTGCCCGCACCCACGGCGCCGACCGGCACCGCGTCACCGTATCCGAGCGTGCCCGACACCGTCTTCGTCTCCACCAGCGTCGTGCGGGTCACCTCCGCGGTCGCCGGCGGCAGCCTGGCCTGGCTCCCCGATTCCCCGGCCGGCCGCGATGACAACACGGCTCGGGCGGCGACCCCGCCGACCACCAGTACCACTGGCACCACCACGGCGGTGATCACCAGCTTGCGCCCCATCAGCCGCCACCATGCTGCGGCAGGTTCTTCCGGCATTTCTCCGACGCGGCCTGGAACTTCGGGTCGTTGTGCGCTTTCTGCTCCGCCTCCCGGGGGAACTTGCCATCGGCGTCCGGGTCGGGGAAGTCGGGCACCCCGTTGTCACGCATGCACTGCGCGAACTTGACCAGGTTCTGGACCGTCTCCGGGCCGACAACGTCGTGCTTGTCGCCAGCCGGCAGCAGGTCGCGGCACTTCTCGTTCGCGGCCTTGAACGTGGGGTCATCGCGGTTGATCGGTTCGTGTCCCGCGCCGTACTCCCCGTTGGGGTTCGGGTCCGGGAAGTTGGGCACACCGTTGTCGCGCATGCATTGGGCGTACGCCCGGCGCTTGTCGATATCGGTGCTCGTGTCGCCACTGTGGTGGCCGCCCCGGTTGCAGGCGGTCAGCACCATCAGCAGTGTCACCGCCCCCGCTGTCAGTAGGCGCTTCATGGGCACTCGCCTGGTCCCCGAGGGGCGATCGTTGTGACGAATGGGCATGTCGGCAGCATCGACCGCGAGCATGAGCCGGCCGTGAGGCGACTCTAAGCAGCAGGTGAAAATCCGTTAGGACGGTTGAGCTCGGTCGGTACCTGCGTCGCGCTTGCTGTCGGGAACCGCAGCGCGAACAGCGCGCCCCCACCGGGCGCGGTCGTTGCGGTGACGGTGGCGCCGTGGCTGTCGGCGACCTGCTTGACGATCGCCAGACCGAGTCCGGAGCCGGGCATCGTGCGGGCGTGCGGCGAACGGTAGAACCGGTCGAACACATGGGGTACGTCGGCCGGGTCGATACCCGGCCCGTGATCTCTTACCCTTACCGTCCCGTCGCGAACGGTGATCTCGACCTCGGTGCTTGGGGGGCTCCACTTGGCGGCGTTGTCGATCAGGTTCGACACCGCCCGCGAGACCCGTGCGGGAGCACCGCGAACCAGACTCGGTACCTCGTCAACCCGGAAGGTGATCGACGGATGGTTGCGCCCGACGACAGCGACGGCGCGGCGGGTGAGGTCGGCGAGGTCGACGAGGGTGAACGGCTCTTCCTGACCGTCGCCGCGGGCCAGCTCCACCAGGTCGCCGACAAGCCTGGTCAGCTCCCCGATCTGCGCGACGGTATCGGCGATGAGCGACGCCCGGTCGTCGGGTGCCAACTCCTCAGCACGAGCGAGTACCTCCACGTTGGTTCGCACCGTCGCCAACGGCGTACGCAACTCGTGTGACGCGTCGGCCACGAGCCGGCGCTGCTGGGCCAGCGACTCGCTCAAGGCGTCGAGCATCGTGTTGAAGCTGGCCGCAAGCCGGCCGAGGTCGTCGCCAGCCGGAACAGCGAGGTGTGCAGACAGGTCACCCGTGCGGGCAACCGTGTCGGCGGCCTCGGCCACCCGGTGCACCGGGGCAACCGCTGCGGCGGCGACCAGCCGGCCGATCACCGCCGCCAAACCGACCGCGACGAAGGAGATGACGGCGAGGGTCAACACCAGTTGGCGCAGCGCCTGCTCCACCTCGGTCAACGACCGCCCAACCTCCAGGGCCGCCCCCTGCCCCGCCGAGGTGACGTAGACCCGCACCGGGGCGCCGCCGACGTCGGCGTCGAAGAAGGCCTGCCCACGCTCGCCCCGCGCCACGGCCAGCACCTCGGCCGTGACCGGCAGCCGCCGGTCGCCGAACATCGTGACGACCGTGCCATCGCGGTCGACCACCTGCCGGAACACCTGGTGCGCCAGCGGCAGATCGTGCGGCACCGCCGACGCGTCGGGCGAAACGCCGTGCTGCTCGGAACCCGACGCCGGGCCATAGTGGCTCAGCGACTCGTCAACCTGGCCATACAAGTTACCCCGCATGATCACGTACACGGTGGCCGACACCGCCACCACCGCGAGCAGCACGGCCAAGCCGGCGGCAAGCGTCACCCGGGTGCGTAACGTCATCGGCTGCGCAGCACGAACCCGACTCCCCGGACCGTGTGGATCATCCGCGGCTCACCCCCCGCCTCGGTCTTGCGGCGTAGGTAGCTCACGTACACGTCGAGCGTGTTCGACCCGTCCGAGTCGTCGAAGCCCCACACCCGCTCGCGGATCGTATCCCTGGTCAAGACCGCCCCGGCATTGCGCATCAGCAGCTCCAACAAGGCGAACTCGGTACGCGTCAGCTCGACCGCGCGCCCGCCCCGGGTCACCTGCCGAGTCCGCGGGTCAAGCTCAAGATCGTCAACGCACAGGCGGCCCTCATGCTCGGGATAGCTGCGCCGCAACAGCGCCCGAACCCGCGCCAGCAGCTCCTCCAGGGCGAACGGCTTGGTCAGGTAGTCGTCGGCCCCCGCGTCCAGGCCAACCACCCGGTCGGAGACCGCATCGCGGGCCGTCAGCATCACAATCGGTGTCCGGTCCCCGCTCTCACGCAACCGGCGACACACGGTGATGCCGTCCAACACCGGCATGAGCACGTCCAACACCAGCAGATCCGCCCGCGCGCCGGCAAGACGAGCCAGCGCTTCCGCCCCATCACCGGCAAGCTCGACGTCGTAGCCCTCAAGCCGCAGCGCCCGGCGAACGGCATTCCGCAGCGCCTCATCATCATCGACCACGACTACCCGCGCCGGCACCCTGGGCATCTCCTCATCACGATGACCACCGGCCCCATTCAACCGCACCCTCATGAGCCGATATCCAGGAAGCCCTGAGAGAACCATGAGAAACGGCGACGACCTCAACCGGATCGCACACCGGGAAATCGCCTCAGCGATCACGCCTGCCGCGCCGGCGTGATCGCTGACCCTGGCCGAGCGGGCGGCGTCCAATCAGCCGACCAGCTGCTCCGCCCGCCTGCCGGCCTCGCGCACCGCGAAGGCGGCGAAGATCTCGTTCACACCATGGAAGATGGCCCACACCCCTACCAGGGTCACCAGCGTCCACAGTGACCGCTGCCAGGAGTGCACCGCCCACACCCCGAGGACCAGCTCGGCGATGCTCAGCAGCAGCCCGGTCCACCACCACGCCGGCTTGGGGCCGGCCAGCGCGCCGACCAGGTGGACCATACCGAAGACGATCAGGTACCAGGCCACCAGGATGGACACGACGTACAAGGTGACGCCGGGCCAGACGAAGGTCAGTATCCCGGAGACCACGCCCAGGATCCCGGACACGATGAACAGCCAGCGCCAGCCCGGAGCCCGACTGGCCACGACAAGCTGGGCGATACCACCGAACAGGAAGGCCGTACCCACGAGTGCGACCACCGCGGCCAGGCTGCCCACCCGGTAGGACAGCACGAACATGCCCAAGCCGGTCCACAGGACCCCGAGGATCAGGAACCACCACCAGGCCGCCGTCACCCCCCGCAAGTCGGTCCGTGCGGCATCCCGCACTACATCCGTCGTCCTCACATCGCTTGTCATGGCAACCTCCCTGCCGCCTGCCGCCGCGCGAGGGCCCGATCGCATGGCTACGAGCCCGCCGCGCGGCTGCTCATACTTTGTGCTCACGTGTGGTGCGGTGACCCGCCCGGCCAACCGGCCGGGGCCGGGGTCAGGAGCCCGCCGCCTTGGCGAGCCCGTCGGCGTAGGTGCGGGCGTCGATGGCGTCCAAGATGGCCAGCTCCGCGCTGTCCAACGCCCATTCGGCGAAGTCGATGGCGTCGGCCGCGTCCGCGTCGGCCCAGTCGGCGTCGCGGGCGGCGACCTTGGCGTCCATCTGCCGGTTCCGCTTGTCGATCTTCGCCTTGGCATCCTCCATCTTGGCCGCCGCGTCGGCCCTCATCTGCGCCCATTTGGTACGTGTCTGGTCGGCGGCCTGCTGGGCCTGCTGTTGAGTGTTCTTCACGGCCCGGTCGAGGTCGCCCTGGGCCTGGTCGATCCGCTTTCCGATCTGGTCACGGGACTCGGTGGCAGCGGCCTGCACGTCCGCCTTCGCCGCCGCGACGCGCTGCTGGAGCGCGTCCAATCGTTGCGAAAACTCCATCGTTCCTCCCTGGATGGCGCCGATCGCCGGTCCGAACCGCTCAGCTGGGGACAGATGCCCGTTGCGGCTGAACGGATTGCTTCCTGGCGATGCGGCCCGGCTGATCGCCGCGTCTGCCAACGTTCCGCTTCTCGCTCGAGCGTGGGGTCGAGTGTCACGTCCGCGGTATCCGCGGCGATCGTCCCCGCCGGTCGTGGACGACAGCGGTACGCCCGAGCAATGGCACCCGGGGCGGACCGCGCGGCTGTTGCGTCAGCTGTACGCGGACCCGTCGCTGCGCCCCGGACACCATCGCTGGCCCCCCTTGCGGTCGCCGTCACCCGGTCGCACTCAGGTCCAGGGTCGGCACGCCTCGGGAAAGAACAACAGGGACTTTCGGCCCGAGCCTGCATGTCTTCCGTACTCCCCAGCGACCGGCCGATGTTGTTGTCCACGGTCAGCCTCCTCAGGTGTCGAAGACGTAGGTGCCCGGGGCGTCGATCAGCGGTCGCCGGCCACCGCCACCCGGTTCCTGCGGTGCGGGCTTGTCGGCGCCGCACCGCTCGCCGAGCCAGGCCAGGGCGTCCGGCCACCAGCTGCCCTGCTCGGTCTGCGCGGTACGGAGCCATTCCTGCGGGTCAGCGGAGTTCTCCTTGTTCACCTGATAGCTGGCCTTCGGGTTACCCGGAGGGTTGACCAGCGCGGCGATGTGGCCACTGGTCGACAGCACGAACCGGCTCTCGCCGCCGAGCAGCTGCGTGCCGCGGTAGCAGTTCTGCCAAGGGGTCAGGTGGTCGGCGATCCCAGCTACGAGGTAGGTGTCGACCTCGATGCGTGACAGGTCCACGGGTACCCCGAGGACGGTCATGGCGCCAGGGGTGACCAGCGAGTTGTCCATTGCCAGGTTGACGAAGTCGGCGTGCAGCCGGGCCGGCATCCGGGTGGTGTCGGCGTTCCAGAACAGGAGGTCGAAGGCCGGTGGCTTGCGCCCGAGCAGGTAGTTGTTGACCCAGTAGTTCCACACCAGGTCGCCGGGGCGCAGCCAGGCGAACACCTCGGCCAGCGACCGCCCGTCGAGGTAGCCGCGGCGCCGCGACATGGCGGTCGCCGCCGCGGCCAGCCGCCGGTCGGTAAGCGCGGCGACGGTACCGGCCTGGGCGTTGTCCAGGACCGTCATCGCGAGCCCGAACGCGGCCAGTCGATCCTGCTGACCGGTACTCGCCAGGTGTGCGGCGGCGATCGAGGCGATGACGCCCCCGGCGCAGATCCCCATCAGCGCGGCACGGTCGGTGCCGCAGATCCGCTGGACCGCGTCGAGCGCGTCGAGCACCGACTGCACGTATGTGTCCAGGCCCCAGTCGGCGTGCCGGGCGTCCGGGTTGCGCCAGGAGATGACGAACACCTGCTGGCCGCCGCGCACCAGGTACTCGATCAGGCTCCGGCCCGGTGCCAGGTCCAGGGCGTAGTACTTGTTGATGGTCGGCGGCGCGATGAGCAGTGGTGTCTCCCGGACCCGCTCGGTCTGCGGCCGGTACTGGATCAGCTCGAGGACCTCGGTGCGCAGCACCACCGCGCCGGGCGTGACGGCGACCGTGCGGCCGACCTCGAACGGCGAAGTGTCGACCATTTCCGGGATCCGCGGCGCCGCGGCCATGTCGCGCAGGAAGCTCAGGCCGCCGCGGGCGAGGTTGCCGCCGGCGGTGTCGACGGCCGCCTTCGCCGACTCGGGGTTCACCAGTGGGATGTTGCTCGGCGACAGCGCCTCGATCAGGTTGTCCACCAGGAAGCGCACCCGCCGGTCGTCGCGCCAGTCCAGCCCGGCGTCGTCGACCAGCGCTTCGGCGGTCCGACTGGCCGCCAGGTAGCCCTGCACGGCACGGTGTAGCAAAGGGTTCTGCGACCACGCGGGGTCGGCGAACCGGCGGTCGCGCTTCGACGGTGCGACGGTGGAGGTACCGACGCCGACCCGGCCCAGCTCCGCGGCGAGGCTGCCCAGCCGGCGGCCGGTCGCCACCGGGTGGCGGGCCAGCCGGGCGGCGAACCGGAGCGTCGAGGAGTTCGGGGCGAGCCGCGGCACCGGGCCGAGCGCGGCGTCGACGAGCAGCGCGTCGAGCGGAGCCGCGCGGTCGGCCAGCTCCGCCAGCTCGGGATCGGTCATCTCAGTGCGGGTCATGTCATCCTCCTCCAGGTCGGCCGCTCACTGGGCAACGGCCAGGTACGTGCCGCTGACGGCCAGCGCGACCAGGGCAGGTAGCGCTTCGCGGACGCTGTCGCGCGCGCGGCGGTGGGCGATCAGGGCGCCGATCAGCAGCAGGATCATGCCCGCGGCGGCCAGCAGCCCGGCGGGGCGCCACAACAGTCCAATGAGGGCACCAGCGGCGGCGGCGAGTTCGGCGACGCCGATGAGCCGGTACCGGCGCCAGGCGATGCCGAAGTGGTCGGCGGCGTGGCGCATCTTCGGGTGGCCGGCGAGCTTCGCGGCGGCCGGCACGAGAGACACGACGATCAGCAACAGGGAGAAGGTGAGGAACATTTCGGAGCCTCCATTCAGGGGACGGTCCAGGGCAGCCGGGGTGGCTGGCAACGGTTGGCAACGGCGGCGATGACGCGGTCGGGTCGGACGAGGACGGTGCGGGATGGGTCGTCGGCGAGGGCCCGCAGGCGGGTGGTTCGGCCGGGGGCCAGCCGGGCCTCGACCCATGCGGTATCGGCTGGTTCGGCGGTGATCCGTACCGGGGTGATGCCGTGCCGGTGGCACAGGGCGAGGAGTTCGGGTTCGGGGCGGCGTGCGGTCACCAGGGCCGGGGCGCCGTCGAGGACGTCGTCGAGGCGTACCTGCTTGCCGTTTGCCAGGCACAGCAGCGGGTTGGGGATCAGGGCGCCGACGCGCAGGGGACGCGGCGGGCGGAACAGCCGCCCCGTGTGCCGCAGGGCGCCGGTACGCAGCCGTGGTGTCGCGGTGGAGGCAACGGCGTCGCGGATCCGGGCGCTGCGCACGGCCGCGGCCAGCAGGAGCCGGCGGACCGCGGCGGCGCGGTCCTGCCCGCCGGTCATCGCCCAGCCGACCAGTTTGGCCTTGCGGATCATGGCTCTGGCGTGCGGCCGGCGTTCGGTCTGGTAGGTGGTGAGCAGGTTGGGGGTGGCGCGGCCGGTGAGGACGTGGGCGACCTTCCAGGCGAGGTTGTCGGCGTCGCGGATGCCGGCGGCCAGGCCCTGGCCGATGAACGGTGGGGTGAGATGGGCGGCGTCGCCGAGCAGGAAGGCCCGGCCGACCTGGAAGCGGGCGGCCAGCCGGGCCCGGAACGTGTAGACCGCGGTACGGCTGATCTCCAACCCGGCGAGGTCGGGTTGCCCGGTCCAGGGTTGGAGCAGCCGGCCGAGGCCGGCGATGAGATCGGTTTCGTCCTCGCCGTCCCGCAGCTGGAACTCCCACCGGTACCGGTCGCCGGTGACATGCATGAAGGTAGCGGCTCGGGTGGGGTCGCACACCTGCTCGACACCGTCCCAGGTATCCAGCGGCGTGGTGGCCCGGACGTCGACGACCAGCCAGCGTTCGGTGAAGCGCAGGTCCTGCATGTGGACGCCGAGCAGCTGCCGCACGGTGCTGGTCGCCCCGTCGCAGCCGAGGACCAGGCTTCCGGTGAACGTCTGCGCGGCCTCGTCGGCCACCGCCCGGGTGTGCACGCGTACCGGCGGCGCGGTCAGCGGGTCGTGCACGCCGTCGACCGCGCGGACCTCGACGCCGCGGTGCAGGTCGATGAGCCGATGCTGGTCCACCCGGTCGAGCAGCAGCGCCTCCAGGTCGGGCTGGTGGAACATGTTGGCACCGGGGAAACCGTTGTCCGTCGCCTCGACGTCGCGGCCGAACTCGGCCATCACCCGGTGGCGGGCGTCGAGCAGACGCAGCCCGCGGCCGGGCCGGGAGCCGGCCAGGAAGGCGTCGCTGACGCCGATGCGGTGCAGGGTACGGGTGACCTCGTCGTCGAGGTGGACCGCCCGGGGCAGCGGGTGGGGCTGCGGGTAGCGCTCGATCAGGATGACCGGGATGCCGCGGTCGGCCAGCAGCAGCGCGGCGGTGCAGCCGACCGGTCCGGCGCCGACGATGATGACGTTGGGGTGCATGGCTGGGTCCTTCTCGGCCGGTCAGGGCACTGTCGTGATGGTGAGGGCAAACCCGGCGACGGCGGCGCGGACCTGCCCGGGATCGGCTCCGGTCACGGTGACGACGAGGCGGCCGCCCTGCTGGCCAGCGCTGACGCCGCGTACCGGTATGCCGGCATCGGCCAGGGCATCGGTGACGGCGCGTTGGGCGGCGTCGGCGGACAGGGCCGGCTTGTACTGCTTGCCGACCGAGGTGATGGGGATCTCCGCGAGCCGGTGGATCAGCTTGGGTCGGGCCGCGGGCTCCCCGATCGCCGTGGCGACCCAGGCCAGGAGTTCGCCTTCGTCGAACCGCTCCGGATCGGTGGGGACGACGTAGGCGACGGGGACCTCACCGGCGTGCCGGTCGGGGCGCCCGACCGCAGCGGCGGCGCGGACGGCCGGGTGGCTCAGCAGCGCGTCCTCGATGACGCGCGGGTCGATGTTGTGCCCACCCCGGATGATCAGATCCTTGGCGCGGCCGGTGAGGTAGACGTAGCCGTCCGGGTCGACGCTGCCGAGGTCGCCGGTGTTCAGCCAGCCGTCGTGGACGGTGCCGTCGCGGCTGACCCGTGGACCGTCCTGTGCCGGGTCGGTGACGTACCCGGCGAACACGGCCGGTCCGCCGATGGCGAGGACGCCGACCTCGCCGGGAGCGCAGTCCGTCCACGACCCGTCCTCGCCGATGCGCACGGCCTTCACCTGCTGTCCGGGCAGCGGCCGGCCGACCGAGCCGGCACGTTCCCCGCCGGGCGGAGTGAACGTGCTGGCGCAGGTGGCCTCGGTCAGGCCGTAACCTTCCAGCAGGCGCCGGCCGGTGTGCGCGGCGAAGTCCTCCCGGACCGATGGCGGGAGCGGGGAGGCGCCGACGATGGGCAGCCGCAGGCAGCTGATGTCCGCGTCGACCGGTACCCGGGACAGGGTGGCGTAGACGGTGGGGACAGCCGACATGGCGGCGATCCGGTAATGCTCCACGGTATTCCAGAACCGGGCGTACAGGTCCGGGTTGCGGTAGCCGGCGGGGCCCGGCCACACCACCCGCAGGCCGGCGAACATCGGCGCCAGACCGGTGACCAGCAGGGCGTTGACATGGAACAGCGGCAGCCCGCCCAGCATCGCCTCGCCCGGCACCAGTCCCGATGCCGTCGCGATGCCGCGCGCGCAGGCCAGCTGGTTGGCGTGCGTGTGCGCGGCGACCTTCGGCGCGCCGGTGGTGCCTCCGGTGTGGACGAAGGCGGCCAGGTCATCGGGTGCCGGTGGCTGCGCGCCGACCAGGCGGTCGGCCGGCTGCCCGGCGGCGATCTCGTCCAGGTACGCCACGACCATGCCGGGAACGCCGGGCAGCGCCGGCGGAGCGCCGGTGACCGCGTCGGGTCGCAGGACCAGCACCGCCCGCACGTCCACCTCAGCACACACGGCCAGCAGGCGTTGCCACCGCGCCTCGTCCAGCTCTGGCCCGGCCGCGACCACGACGCGGGACCCGGTGCGCCGGATCAGCTGGATGAGGTGCTCGGCGCTGAGTACCGGGTTGACCGGGGCGGCGATGCCGACGGCCTGGGCGGCCAGCGTCGCCGCGTACAGCATCGAGGTGTTGACGCCGCACAGCGTTACCGCCTCAGCGCGCCGTACCCCGAGGGCGGTCAGCGCGTTGGCGATCTGGGTGACCCGGCCAGCGAGCTCCGAGTAGGTCCAGGTGAGGCAGTCGGGGTAGCTCGCCGGGTCGGGTATCCACTGGGTGGCCACCGCGTCCGGCCAGGCGTGCGCGGCGTCGCGCAGCAGTTGATAGGTCGACGTCGGCATGGGTAGGACGTTCATGATGACTTCCCTACGACGCGGGTGCGCTGGGTGCCCAGGTCCAGTGCGCGGTCGGCGGTGGCGATGGTGGCCGTGACGACGTCGCCGTCGTGCAGGTACCGCGGGTTGCCGGCCTGCCGCCGGAAGAACAGCCGCCACTTCGTGGCCGGCGGGAGCAGTGCGCCGAACTTCTCCATGAGCTTCGGCGGGGCGGTCAGCGCCGTCCCGCCCGGGGTGCCGGTCAGCAGCAGATCACCGGCGCCCAGCGGCTGGAACCGGGACAGCAGGGTCAGCGCCCGCGCCGGGCGCACGATCATGTCGGCGACGGTACGGTCCTGGCGTACCTGCCCATTGACCGACAGGGTCAGCCGCAGGTCCGTCAACCGTTGCAGGTCGGCGGCGTCGACGAGGGTCAGCCACGGGCCGACCGGGGTGAAGGTGGGGTAGGACTTCGCCTCGTAGAACTGGGTGCGGGTCAGCTGGATCTGGCGGGCGCTGACGTCGTTGGTGACCACCAGCGCGGCGACATACCGCGGCAGGTCGTCGTCGGTGACGATGGTCCCGACCGGCACATCGCGGCCGATGACCAGGCCGAGTTCGACCTCGTAGTCGAGGAACTCCACGCCAGCGGGGCGGATGATGTCGCCGGTCGGTCCGGTGATCGAGTGGGAGGTCTTGCGGAAGAAGGCCGGCGGGACGGTATCGGGGTCCATCCCGGAGTCGACGGCGTGGGAGCGGTAGTTGACCATCTGCGCGACGATCCTGGTGGGGGCGGTCACCGGGCTGAGCAGGTCGAGCGACTCCACCGGGCGGGCGTCGGAAGGCACTGCCGCGCCGGCGGCGGCAATCGCGCGATCCAGCGCCGGCCGGTCGGCCAGCAGGTCGGCGGTGGTGGCGGGCGGGGCGAGCCGCACCATGCCGGCCGGCGCCTGCACCCACCATCCCTCGGCGGTACGGGCCAGGTTGACGCTCATGACGCCATCGCCTTGACCAGGCCACGCAGAGCGGCAAAGTCGATCTCGTTGCCCTTGTCGGTGAGAGCTCTGATCGCCGCAAGCAGGACGCCGGGCTCCCTGGCGCCGGTGAAATCCGCGGTCGCCTTCGGACCCCACTGGGCCAGCCCGCTGACCGACATCGGCGCCCAGCCCGGCTGCATGGAGCAGTCGAACAGGTCGCCGTCGGTGTAGTGCTCGAACATCAGCCGGTCCGGGTCGCGCCAGTAGTCGAAGATCTGGCTGCCCTGGATGTGCCGGCCGATGCCCCAGGCGTGGCGGTACCCGCGCTCGCGCAGGTACTCCCCCGCGGCCGCCACCTCGTCCAGGTCGGTCACCTGGTAGGCCGAGTGCAGGTACCCGGTCCGCGGCTGCAGCGCCATGGCCAGGGTGTGGTGGTCGGAGGGCACGCTGCCCTGGTCACAGCGGATGAACGCCATGACCGGCCCACGCTCGCGCTGCCCGTCCAGGTAGAGGAAGTCGCTAGCGATCATCCCCAGGGTGTCCAGGTACCAGTCCAGCGCGGCGCGGAACCGGGTGGTACCGATCGCCACATGTCCCAGCCGCTGGATCTGCGCCGCGCGCCGGGCCGGTCGCTGCGTGGCGTTGGCCCGCTGCGGGTCCCGGCCGAAGTTCAGCGGCAACGGGTCCCGTTCGGGCAGGGCCGGGAGTTCGGCGACCCCGTGCACCACGCGCACCGGGAACCCGCTCGGGTCGGTCAGGTCGACGGCGAGGCCGCCGCGGTGCGGCTGGACCGTCCGGTCCGTGGCGCGGGCCAGCCGGTCCAGGTCCGCCCGCGCGTCGGCGGCGAACGCCGGCCCGACGAACCGGGAGCCGGTTCCGCGGCGGACCACCAGGCTCGGCAGCCCCGCCCAGTACCCCCGCAGCACCAGCGCCTCCGGGGTGCGGTCGGTAACCGTGAAGCCGAAGTCGGACAGGAACCGCTCGGCCCGGGCCAGGTCCGGCTTCTCGAACTCCAACCAGGCCAGGCCGACCGCCTTGATCAGCGGGTTGCGGGACCGTCCCCGGTGCTCCCCCGGCAGCCCTCCTGTCTCAGTGTGTATCGAACGGTGCGGGTCGACCGCAGGCTCAGTGCGAAGTTTCATCTTGAACTTGTCCGAACTTCGTTCTTGCAGGTCGGTGGGGCTTGACGAGATCGTGATTGCGGTCGAGTCGTTGTGGCACAAGGTGATCGTTTAGGGGGTCAAGGAAACGATCTTTACGGGTGGACTGGGTCACGATGTGGTCACGGGTCGGGCCGGGCCGAACGGGCCACGGATGAGGTACTGCAGGGCCTGCACGGCCTTGACTATCCTGGTGATACGCCGTGGGTTGCCCCGGAAATCGTTGGCCAGCACCTTCCACTGTTCGAGTTGGGCGTTGCCGTGTTCGCCGATCGCCCAGCCCGGCCAGGGCGAGCGCCGCACGGCGCGCCAGCGCCTCGTGGCGCAGATCGAACGCCCCTACGATGGCCATCAGGGCATCCTCACGTGCCTGTGCTCATTTGCATCAATGCATGCGCTAGCCGGGGGCTCCCACTCACGGCATCTCTGAAGGGCCCCTGTAACCGGGCATTGGCATCCTGGCCGCCGCTGCTGCCGTACGACGGCGACCCCTGGCGTGGCTGGATCTTCCGTCAGCGACCTTGATCGCGTTCGCGGCGGGCCGCTGGCAGGCCCGCGCGTGGGTGGTGCAGACTTGGCCGGTGAGTCCTGCCAGCCGTGCCCCTCGAGGCAAGCAGAACGCGAAATCCGCTCGCCGCTCCGACCTCGTCGTGGTGCGCAAGGCGGAGGAGACGTGCGACTGTCCGGCGTGTTCGGGCGGGGAGTTGGATCCCGAGCGGATGCTCGCTGAGCTGGTGGACGGTGCCGCCGATCTGGCCGGCTGCGAGGGTCCGCTGGAGGCGGAGCTGGCTGGCGCGCTGTTCGTGGCGTTGGCGTTGGCCGGCGGTGACGACGCGGTACCCGCTTTCGCCCATGCCTTCATCCCGGCGATCGAGGCGCGCGGTAACGACGCGGCCCTGATGATGCTGACCGCGATCGGTGCCGCGGCCTGCGGCGGTCCCGAGCAGGTGGCGAAGGCCGCTGTGGCGGCCGCCGGCCGGCTGGCCGAAAGCGGCGTCCCCGCGCCTGGCTGGGCCCGGGAGCTGGAGCAGCCGCTGCGCGCCGGTGCATTTACGCGGCTGTACGACACCGAGGGGACCATGTCGGTGTTGGTCGGGGTGTTCCACCGGGCCGCACACGAGCACGCGGTCATGGTGGTGGTGGATCACGACGACTGTGGCGCCGCCGATGACATCTTCGTCCTGGACGCGGCCGACCTGCCGGTGGCGCTGAAGGACATCCGCGACGGCGGCCGGCGCGACGGCCTGACCATCAAGACCCAGAAGGTGGACGCGCCCGAGTTCCGCTGGTACGTCGAGCAGGCGATGCAGGCGCGTGCGGTGCACGACAGCGAGGACGGCGACGATGGCGGCCAGGACGCGGCGGAGCTGTTCGACGAGGAGGAGGGGCCCGGGTACCCCGTGCTGGCGGTGCTGGTCCGTACCCGGTTGGCTGCTCTCCCGCAGCCGCGTCAGCCCAAGGGCGCGGTCGTGTCCGGGCATAGCGCCGGTGGACCGGATGCGATGGAGGTACTGCAGCAGTTCGTCGACATGGTTGCCCGTTCGGGCGGCCCATCCGCTGTCGGTCTGGACTTCCTGGCCGCCGGGCGGGCGCAGCCGGCGAAGCTTCCGGCGAAGCGGAAGAAGACGCCCGGCCCGGCACCGGTGTATCAGCTGAAGGTGAATCTGCGGGGCGCGAAACCACCTATCTGGCGGCGGCTGTTGGTGCCTGCGGACATCAGCCTGGCCCGGCTGCACGCCACCATCGGGGCGGCGTTCGGTTGGCACGGCGGGCATATGCATGTGTTCGAGACGGCGTATGGCGACTTCGGGCGCGCTGATCGCGAGTTAGGGCACCGGGCGGACGGTTCGGTGACGTTGGAGCAGGTCGCGCCGGAGGTGAAAGACAAGATCCGGTACACGTACGACTTCGGGGACGACTGGGTACACGACATCGTGGTCGAGAAGGTACTCGATGCGGACCCGTCGACGGCCTATCCGCGGTGTACTGGCGGGAAGCGGGCCGCCCCGCCCGACGACTGCGGCGGGATCTGGGGTTATGAGGAGCTCGTCGAGGTGCTGGCCGACCCGGCGCACCCGCAGCACGAGGAGCGGCTGGAGTGGCTGGGGCTGGCGGATGCGGGCCAGTTCGCGCCGGACACTTTCGACGTGGAGGCGGTGAACTGCCGGCTGGGCGCCCTGCGCTGAAAGGGCCGGCCTTTCGCCCGATCAGACAGATATGCGGCTGCTCACGCCGGGGTCGCGATCGGCTGACGAGTCCGGGAAGCTGGATTCGTTGATGAATGAGCTTGCCCGGACTTGGTTTCCGCACGTCGGTGTGGGCCCGCAGGGCGGCGGTTGGTGGTCAAATTCCCAGCCAACGGCGGTGATCAACTTTGACTGACCGGGCCTATCATGGTCAACGCAACGGGTAACGATGTGATTGCGGGCCGGGCGGGACCGGCGTGGAAGATCGCCGACACCGGGGAAGCCCCCGTAGATCCGTTCTGTGACAAACGACCAACCACGGGCCTGCGGGCCCATCATCTACGGCGTCCCTCTCAAGACGCCACCCGGGGTCGTGGCTGACTTCACCGCAGCGCTGGGCCGCTACCACCGGCGGATCGGGTCACGCTGGCGGGCCCACGAACTGATGATCCAGGCGGTGCTGACGTTGGCGTATCTGGAGGGTGGGCACACCTACCGCAGCCTGGCCGCGGGCAACGACATCCCGCGCAGCACCTGTCACACCTACGTCCAAGAGGGCATCAAGGTCCTGGCGCGGCGGGCGTTGCCGCTCACCGAGGTGGTGCGCCTGGCGGTCAAGGCCGGATGGGACTACCTGATCGTGGACGGGGTGAACATCCCGACCGAGCGCATCGCCGCGGCGTTCACCCGCAAACAGCACTGGTTCAGCGGGAAACACCACCGCCACGGTGCGGCAGTGCAAACCGTGGCCGCCCCGGACGGGGAACTGCTGTGGGTCTCCGGCGTACTACCCGGCAAGACCGTGGACATCACCGCGGCCCGCCGATTCGGCATCGCCGAGAAGGTCCTGCAGTTTCTGGGATTGCTGGCCGATCTGGGCTACATCGGCCTGCACCCCGACGCCATCGTCGGATACAAGCGCACCCGGAAGGAGAAGACCCTACCGGCGGGCAAGAAGGCCGCCAACGTCGCCCTGGCCGGGCTGCGGGCGATCGGCGAACGCGGCAACGCCCAACTCAAACAATGGAAGGTCCTAGCCAACGATTTCCGGGGCAACCCACGGCGTATCACCAGGATCGTCAAGGCCGTGCAGGCCCTGCAGCACCTCATCCGTGACCCGTTCGGCCCGACCCGACCCGTGACCACATCGTGACCCAGCCCACCCGTAAAGATCGTTTCCTTGACCCCCTAAACGATCACCTTGTGCCACAACGACTCGACCGCAATCACGATCTCGTCAAGGCCCACCCACCTGCAAGAACGAAGTTCGGACAAGTTCCTTGATCGTTTTCCCTTTGCCCGGTCATGATCTGCCGTGTACGATCAGTCTTGTGATGTATTATCAGTTCCGATGATGCATTCCGTCAAGAGATACGTCACACAGATCAACCGGGGACCAGGCCCGTGCACCAGCGAGGTCCCGAACGCCCACACGCGGGTGCGGCTATCGTGGTTCGGACAGCAGGAAGGGCGTCATGGCGCAGACGGCGACGACAGGCAAGGCATCCGGAGCGACGCGCCTGGACCGGCGCAAGGCCCGCACCCGGCAGGCCCTCATCGACGCGGCGGCCGGGCTGATCGCCGAGGGCCGCGGTGAACGCGCCAGCATCCAGGAGATCACTGAAGCGGCTGACATCGGCTTCGGGTCCTTCTACAACCACTTCGAAAGCAAGGACGAACTGTTCCGGACCGCCTCCGAGGAGGTACTGGAGCGCTGGGGCCAGATGATCGACCGCGCCTGCGCCGACCTCGACGACCCCGCCGAGGTGTTCGCCACCTCCTTCCGCATCTCCGGCCGGCTCGGCTGGACCCACCCCGACCTGGCCCGCTTCATCACCGGCGCCGGCCTGGACCTCCTGGACATTCCCCGGGGCCTGGCGCCCCGCGCGCTGCGCGACATCAAGCTCGGACAGGCCGCCGGACGCTTCACCGTGCCCCACGCCGACATCGCCCTGAGCACCGTGGCCGGTGGCCTGCTCGGGCTGTTGCGCGTCCACCAGCACCACCCCGGACAGATCGACGAGACCGCGGTCGACCAGCTCGCCGAAGCCATCCTGCGGATGCTCGGCATACCCGCCCGGGAAGCCAAGCGGCTCGCCGCACGCAAGCTCCCCGACTTCGCAGCCTGGTAGCGGCCGCCGGTTGCCGTGACTGTCCGCGACGATCTGATCGGTGACGGCCCCGTCCAGCGGGCCGGGCAGGCTGGCCAGCAGCAGGATGCGCACCCGGCGAGTACGTCGTCACCGGCACTGGTGCGGGCCGCGCGCACCAGCGCCACCCGAATCGCGGGTAGAGTCCAGTGACATGCTCGCCGGTCGCCAGCGGGAGCAGGAGGCGCTGATCCGCCTGCTCGAATCGGTACGGCGCGGTTTCAGCGCGACGGTGGTCCTCCGGGGTGAAGCCGGAATCGGCAAGACATCGCTACTGGAGTACGCCGTCGCCAACGCCGGGGATCTTCGGATCGTCCGGGTCGTCGGTATCGAATCGGAGATGGAACTCGGCTTCGCCGGCCTCGATCAGCTCGTCCGCCCGTTCCTGCCGGCGGTGGACCGCCTTCCGCCGCCACAGCGGCGGGCTCTGGAGTCGGCGCTGGGACGCGTCGATGGGCCGCCGCCCGATTGCTTCCTGGTGGGCCTGGCGGTCCTCACCCTGCTATCCGAGGCTGCCAACTACGGCGGCCTCCTGTGTGTCGTTGACGACGCGCAGTGGCTCGACCAGACCTCGGCAGGTGTGCTCGCCTTCGTGGCCCGCCGATGTCACGCGGACCGGATCGGCTTCCTCTTCGGGGTCCGTGAGCCGGCCGGGCGCTCCGTCGCGCTGGAGGGACTGACCTCGGTGACGGTACGAGGGCTGGACGCGGCTGCCGCACACCGGCTGCTCGCCGATCTGGTGAGCGGGGCGCTGGACCGGCGGGTAGGCGAGCAGATCGTCGAGAGGGCGGCCGGCAACCCCCTGGCGCTGGTGGAACTGACCAGGGAGCTGACCCCGCAACAGCTCGCGGGCGCGGCCTGGTTGCCGGATCCGCTTCCGCTGGCCGCGGACATGCAGGCCAGGTTCTGGCAGCGAGTGGTGGCTCTGCCGGCGCAGGTTCAGGAGCTGCTGCTGCTGGCCGCGGCAGAGCCCTCGGGTGACCTTCTCCTGTTCGAGCGCGCGGCCGAACGTCTGGGCCTCGATCGGGCCCTGGCGGGTGCCGGAGGGTTCGGCGGTCTGCTGGACCTGAGGGAACAGGTCACCTTCCGCCATCCGCTGATCCGGTCCGCGGTATACCGGGGCGCAGCCGGCAACGCGCGCCGCCGGGTCCACGCGGCGATCGCCGCGGTCAGCGACCAGGAGCTGGACGCCGACCGGGTCGCCTGGCATTTCGCCGCCGCCGCGGAGGGGCCCGACGAGGAGGTCGCCGCCGCGCTGACGCGCTCCGCCGATCGTGCGAGAAGCCGGGGAGGGATGGCCGCCGCGGCGGCCTACTTGCGCCGTGCCGCCGAACTGACACCCGACGACGGCCGGCGGGCCGAGCGCCTTCTCTCGGCGGCCGAGACGGAGTTCGCGGCCGGCGGAGCGAGCCGGGCACTGCTGCTTGTCGACCGGATCGGGCCGGAGCTGCGCGACCCCGGTCGCCGCGCCGCGGCGCTGCATCTGCGGGGCGCGGTCCAGTCCGCGCTCGGAGACGGCCGGCAGGCGTCGTCGACACTGCTCAAGGCTGCACAGGCGCTGATGCCACTGGATTCCCGGGCGGCCCGGGACACCTTGCTGGAAGCGCTGATCGCCGCCTTCTACTCGGGGCCGCGGGCGCGTACCGAGGCGCTGGCGGCGATCCACGCCGCCGGCCGCGGTTCCGGCGACCACCCGTGCGTCGCCGACCTGATCCTCGATGGATACACCACACTCCTGACCGACGGTCCGGTCGCGGCCGGACCGCTGCTGCGCCGGGTCGTCGACGCGCTCACCGCCGACGACCTCCCGGACCACGAGGCGCTGCGGTGGCTCGGGTGCGGCATGTGGGCCGGCAGCGAGCTTTTCGACCGGGAAGCCGGGTACGTGATGGGGAACCGATGGGTGGCGCTGTGCCGCGAGAACGGGGCGCTGATGGCGCTGCCGCTCGCGCTGGACTACCTGGGCACCTGCGAGGCGATCACCGGGCGGCTCGACGCCGCCGAGACCACGAACGCGGCCGGGCGCGACATCCTGTCGGCCACCGGCAACCCGGACCGGTTGGGCACCAGAGCCGTGGAGTTGCTCGTCCCGGCGTGGCGCGGCGACGAGGCGCGGGTACGGGAGCTGGCCGCCGCGATGATCCGAGACTCGGTCGAACGGGATCAGGCAGCTGGCGTCTTATATGCCCACCTCGCGCTCGGCATCCTCGAGATCAGCATGTGCGACTACCCAGCCGGCCTGGACCACCTCCGGGTACTCATGGACGACAACGGGCCCTACTTCGGCGCGGCGGTCCTGCCCGAAGTCGTCGAGGCCGCGGTGCGGTGCGGCGACGAACGCCTCGCCGACCTGGCGGTCGAGCGACTGGCGATGCGAGCGCAGGGTGACGGCAACGAACTGGTGCTCGGTCTGCTCACCCGCTGCCAGGCCCTGACCGCCGGCACGGAGGACAGCGAGGACCATTTCACCGAAGCCATCACCCACCTCGAACGCTGCGGCGCGGTCTCCGAGCTTGCCCGCGCCCACCTGTTGTACGGCGAGTGGCTGCGCCGGCAGCGCCGGCGTAGCGAGGCACGCCAGCGCCTGCGGACGGCGTACGAGTCGTTCGAGGCGATCGGGGCGCGGAAGTTCGCCGAACGGGCGGGTGTCGAGTTGGCCGCCACCGGCGAGAAGGCCCGCAAGCGGACGGTCGAGGGCGCCGACCAGCTCACCGAGCGGGAGACTCAGATCGTCCGGCTCGTCGCTACGGGCGCCAGCAACAAGGAGGTGGCGGCCCAGTTGTTCATCAGCGCGAACACGGTCGAGTACCACCTGCGGCACGTCTTCCAGAAGCGCGGGATAACCTCGCGCACCATGCTCGCCGCGGCCTTCCGCGACTCCACCTGACACCCGCCGGCCCCGGATCTCCGGCGGCCGGCAGGTGTAGCGGCGGGTTCACGCAGGCGTGTTGAGCAGCCGCTGCGCGGCGGACCGTACCTTCCGGGCCTGGAAGGACAGGACGAGCGCGGAGACCCCGTAGAAGATGCTGAACAGCCCGAACACGGTGGCCAGCGAGACCGCGCCGATGTCCGGCCGGATGAACAGCACGACCGCGAGGGCGATCGAGACGAGGCCGGTGAGCGCCCACAGGGCGCGCTCGCCGGCCGTGGCGCCCTGCCGGAAGGCGATCGTGACCTCGACGACCCCGGTGACCCCGGCCCACGCCGCCACACAGATGACCAGCACGAGCGCTGTAATACCGGGCCACACGAGGGCGACGATCCCGGCGGCGAGCGACAGGAGGGCGAGCAGCAGATAGCCGAAGACCGGCCCCGCGCGGTCGCTGCTGAACGCCCGGAGGGTCTCCATGCCGGCCGCGATGAAGGCGTAGATGGCGAACAGGATGACGAACGCGCCGACCGTGATGCTCGGCCAGGCGACCGCGACGATGCCGACCGCTATGGCGAGCAGGCCGCGCCAGAGCAACGACGTTGAGATGGACATTTGGGTACTCCTCTGGGTGGGATCAGGTGGTGACAGTGATGCGGTCATTGACGGTGCGAATACCGGGGGCTGCCCAAGCGGCGGCGACCGCGGCGTCCCGCTCGGGCCATGAGCGCACGGTGCCGGTCAGGGTGACCGTGCCGCCGGAGGTCGCCACGGTGAGGCGCTGCGCGTCCAGCCTGGCGTACCGCAGGAACGCCTTCTCGATCGCGCTCCGGACGTCACCGGCGCTGGGCGTGTGCCTGTTCAGGTAGATCTGGTCGTACACCCCGGCGACGCCCAGGACGTTTCCCGCGATGAAGATGGCCTCGTCGCG
>WNGE01001505.1_pt1 | contig 63520 bp, 49 predicted proteins | sample 5400651 | NCBI WGS metagenome assembly WNGE01 (sample SAMN13153370, study PRJNA577476) | soil metagenome | isolation source: 60 cm soil or saprolite under grassland replicate 2 | place: USA:California | collected 2016-06-15 | reverse complement strand
AGTGGAGCACGAGCTGCATGCCGCCGGCCTCGTCGAAGAAGCGCTCGAGCACCAGCGTGTCCTGCGTCGGGAGCGAGCCCAGCGCGGCAAAGCCCGACGCCAGATATTCGACCAATTGCCTCGCGGCGGGCTCGGCGATGCCGACTTCCTCGACGAGCCAGCGCAGCGCGCCCTCTCCGGCCGGATCCGTCGCGAAATGCGCGGCGATCTCGGCCCGCAGGCGCGACACCGCGGCCGACAGTTCATCGCTGCGGCCGGGCGCCTCGCCCAGCCAGAACGGAATCGTGGGCGCCATGCCGTGGGCATCCTCGACCCGGACGATGCCGCGCTCGACGCGCAGGATGCGGTAGGACTTGTTGCCGAGCTGAAAGATGTCGCCGGCCAGACTCTCGACGGCGAAATCCTCGTTGACCGTGCCGATGATCTGGTCCTCGGGCTCGAGCAGCACGGAATAATCGGCATTGTCGGGGATCGTGCCGCCCGAGGTCAGCGCGGTCAGCCGCGCGCCGCGCCGGCCGCGCAGCACGCGATTGACGGCATCGTAGTGGATCAGCGCGCCGCGCCGGCCACGGCGGGTGGAGAACCCCTCGGCGAGCATGCCCACCACGGCGGAAAAATCCGCGCGCGCAAGCGCCCCGAAGGGCGAGGCGCGCCGCAGCCGCGCAAACAGCGCGTCCTCGTCCCATTCCTGCGCGGCGACTTCGGCGACGATCTGCTGGGCGAGCACGTCGAGCGGCGTTTCGGGAATGATCAGCCGATCGAGCTCGCCGCGGCGAACGCTGTCGATGAGCGCCGCGCATTCGACGAGATCGTCGCGCGAGAGCGGGAACAGCCGCCCCTTGGGCAGGCCATCGACCGCGTGGCCGGAGCGCCCGACCCGTTGCAACAAGCTCGCGATCGAGCGCGGCGAGCCGATCTGACAGACGAGATCGATCTCGCCGATGTCGATGCCGAGCTCGAGCGAGGCGGTTGCGACCAGCGCCTTGAGCTCGCCGCGCTTGAGCCGCTGCTCGGCATCGAGCCGCTGCTCCTTGGCGAGACTGCCGTGATGCGCCGTCACGAGATGCTCGCCCACGCGCTCGGACAGCTGCCGCGTCACCCGCTCGCTCATGCGACGGGTGTTGACGAAGATCAGCGTGGTGCGGTGCGCCTCGATCAGCTCGGCCAATCGCCGATAGACCTGCTCCCAGACTTCGGCCGACATCACGGCTTCGAGCGGGGAATCCGGAATTTCGACGGCAAGATCGCGCGCCCGGCGGTGCCCGATGTCGATGATCGTGCATTCGGGGTTGGCGCCGGGGTCGATCGCCTGATGCGCTGTGCCGTTCGAGCCGGCCCCGATCAGAAAGCGCGCCACTGCTTCGACCGGCTTTTGAGTGGCGGAGAGGCCAATGCGCAGTAACCGGTCGCCGCACAGCGCGGCGAGCCGTTCGAGCGAAAGCGCCAGATGGCTGCCGCGCTTGTTCGGCGCGATCGCGTGGATCTCGTCGACAATGATTGTGCGGGTGGTCGCCAGCATCGCGCGACCGGATTGCGAGCCGAGCAGGATGTAGAGCGACTCCGGCGTGGTCACGACGATGTGGGGCGGCCGGCGTCGCATGCGCTCGCGCTCGCCCGGAGTGGTGTCGCCGGTGCGCACCCAGGTGCGGATCTCGACGTCCGGCAGGCCCTGCGCGCGCAAAGCCTCGCGGATGCCGGCGAGCGGCGCTTCGAGGTTGCGCTGAATATCGTTCGACAGCGCTTTGAGCGGCGAGACGTAGACGACCTGCGTCGCGTCGGCGAGCCGTTCCTCCAGCCCTTGGCGGACCAGCCCGTCGATCGCGGCGAGAAACGCCGCGAGTGTCTTGCCCGACCCGGTCGGCGCGGCGACGAGCACATGCCGGCCGGCGTGGATCGCCGGCCACGCCTGCGCCTGCGCGGGCGTGGGCGCGGCGAAACTCCGCGCGAACCACGTGGCGACGGCGGGGTGAAACAGGGAGCTAGGGTTCATGGGACGCCGATGTTTCCGGAAGACCGCGGATCGATGATAAATCGCCGGTCGCGGATGGGGCCAGCCTCGATATGGACGCTGGCTTTTGTGGAGTAATTCCGGTGCCAAGGACAGATGGGCCGGTTCCCAGTGGAATCAACCCTACTCCACGTCCTCGACTTGTTCCGGCGCGCCGCCGAAGGCCTTTTGCGCCAGCGCCGCCTCCATGAACGGGTCGAGATTGCCCTCGAGCACGCCCGCGGGATCGGACGACGTCACGCCGGTGCGCAGGTCCTTGACCATCTGATAGGGCTGCAGCACGTAGGAGCGGATCTGGTGGCCCCAGCCGATGTCGGTCTTGGCCGCCTGCTCGGCCGCCGCCTTCGCTTCGCGCTTCTTGAGCTCGAGATCATAAAGGCGCGCGCGCAGCATCTGCCACGCCTGCGCCCGGTTGCGGTGCTGGGAGCGGTCGTTCTGGCACACCACCACGATATTGCTGGGAATGTGGGTGAGCCGGATCGCGGATTCGGTCTTGTTGACGTGCTGGCCGCCGGCGCCGCCGGCCCGCATGGTGTCGATCCGCACGTCCGATTCCTTGATGTCGACGACGATGCGGTCGTCGACCACCGGATAGACGTTCACGCTCGCGAATGAAGTATGCCGCCGCGCATTGGCGTCGAAGGGCGAGATGCGCACCAGCCGGTGCACGCCGCCCTCGGTCTTGAGCCAGCCATAGGCGTTGCGGCCCTTGATGCGCACGGTGGCGGATTTGAGCCCCGCCTCCTCGCCCGGCGTCTCCTCGATATATTCGACCTTGAAGCGATGCTGCTCGGCCCAGCGCGTATACATGCGCAGCAGCATCTGCGCCCAATCCTGGCTCTCGGTTCCGCCGGCCCCGGCGTGAATCTCGAGGAAGCTGTCGTTGGCATCCGCCTCGCCCGACAACAGCGCCTCGGCCTGTCGGCGCTCGGCTTCCGTCTTGAGCGCGTCGAGTACGGCTTCGGCTTCCTTGACCACCTTGGCGTCGCGCTCGGCCTCGCCGAGCTCGATCATGGTGAGCTGGTCCTCGAGCTCCTGCTCGATGCGCGAGATCGCGCCGAGGTTCTCCTCGAGCGCGGTGCGCTCCTGCATCACCCTTTGGGCGCGCTCCTGGTCCTTCCACAGGTCGGGGTCCTCGGCCTGCCGGTTGAGCTCGGCGAGCCGCGCTTTCGATCGATCGAAGTCAAAGATGCCTCCTCAGCAGCCCGACGGACTGCTTGATGGCATCGACGGTGGATTGGACTTCCGCGCCCATGGCTGAACTTCTTCGAATTGTGCCGAACGGCTCCGGCACGCTACGCGGCCGCATGTAGCGACCGGGACCGCTCAAGGCAATGTCGACGGCTCAGTAAAGCCCGCCAGTTCCCGAGCGGATCGCTCGGTCGGATTCCGGCGACACGCCGCCCGGATAATCGGAGCGGATCGGCCGGCCCTCGGGATCGGTGAAGCCGATGATGGAATAGCCGTCCGGCGGCGAGGTGCCCGGCTTGAAGGCCTCGATGATGACCTTGCCGCCCGCGCCGGGCACGGGACGCAGCCCGGTCTTGGCATCGATGCGGATCAGCTTGATCCCGGCCGGCGGCGAGAAATCGACGCCGGGCTTGTCCGCAAGCGCGACCTTCAGGAAATCCTTGACGATGGGGGCGGCAAGGTGGCCGCCGGTCGCGCCGCGCGCGAGGTGCCGCGGCTTGTCGTAGCCGATGTACACGCCGACGGTCAGGTCCGGCGTGTAGCCGATGAACCAGGCGTCCTTCTCGTCGTTGGTGGTGCCGGTCTTGCCGGCAACCGGCTTTCCCACTTCCTGGACCACGGTGGCGGTCCCGCGCTCGACCACGCCCTTGAGCATCCAGGTGACCTGGAAGGCGGTCATCGGGTCGAGCACCTGCTCGCGCCGGTCGACCAGCACGGGCTCGGGCTGTTTCTTCCATTGATCGGCGTCGCAGCCGCGGCATTCGCGCTCGTCGTGACGATAGATGGTGTGGCCGTAGCGATCCTGGATGCGGTCGATGAGGGTCGGCTTGATGCGCTTGCCGCCGTTGGCGAACATGGAATAGGCCGCCGTCATGCGCAGCACCGTGGTTTCGCCCGCGCCCAGCGCGAACGACAGATAGGGCGGCAGGTCGTCGTAGACCCCGAAGCGCTTGGCGTATTCGCCGATCAGCGGCATGCCGACGTCCTGGGCGAGCCGCACGGTCATGACGTTGCGGGAATGCTCGAGCCCGAAGCGGAGCGTCTGCGGGCCGTAGTACTTGCCTTCGTAGTTCTCCGGCCGCCAGGCGGCCATCCCCGGGCCCTGATCGATCTCGATGGGCGCGTCCAGCACCACGGTCGAGGGCGTATAGCCGTTGTCGAGCGCGGCGGCGTAGACGAACGGCTTGAATGCCGATCCGGGCTGGCGCAGCGCCTGGGTCGCGCGGTTGAACTGGCTCTGGTCGTAGGAGAAGCCGCCGGCGAGCGCGAGCACGCGCCCGGTCCACGGGTCCATCACGACCATCGCGCCGCTGACCTCGGGAATTTGCCGCAGCCGGAACTGGCCGGAATCCTTGCCGATCGGCTCGGCATAGACCACGTCGCCCGCCTGGAGGATCTGGCCGACCTTGGGCCCGCCCTTGGCGCGCTCGGAGGCCGGCTTTGCCCATTTGACGCCGTCGAGCGCAAAAATCCCGACCTGGCGCTCCCGCGAAATCGTGCCGGCAGGCTCCCGCAGCGGCTGCAAGCCGATGCGCGCCGCCTGGTCGGAGCTCTCCAGCACCACGGCGAGCCGCCATGGGGCAATATCGGCGAGCGACTTGACCTCCGCGAGCTTCGCGCCCCAATCGCCGCTGATGTCGATCTTGGCCAGCGGTCCGCGCCAGCCTTGGGCCTCGTCGAAGCGCACGAGACCGTCGGTCAGGGCCTTGCGGGCCATCACCTGGAATTTCGGGTCGAGCGTGGTGCGGATCGAGAGACCGCCTTCATAGAGCTTTTTCTCGCCGTATCGCTCGTAGATCTCCCGACGCACTTCCTCGGCGAAATATTCCGCCGCGAACATGTGGGCGCCGGTCGGGTGCGGCGTCACATTGAGCGGATCCTTCTTGGCCTTCTCGCCTTCCTGGAAGGTGACGTATTGGTCCTCGACCATGCGGTCGATGACGTAGTTGCGCCGCTCGATGGCGCGGTCGCGCTGGCGGAACGGATTGTAATTGTTCGGGCCTTTGGGCAGCCCGGCCAGATACGCCGCCTCCGCGATCGTCAACTCATGTACCGACTTGTCGAAATAGAGCAGCGAGGCGGCGGCGATCCCATAGGCGCCGAGCCCGAGATAGATCTCGTTGAGGTAGAGCTCGATGATCTTGTCCTTGGAATAGGCGCGCTCGATCCGCAGCGCGAGCAGCACCTCCTTGATCTTGCGATTGAGGGAGACCTCGTTCGTCAGCAGGAAGTTCTTGGCAACCTGCTGGGTGATCGTCGAGGCGCCCTGGGGGCGGCGGTTGCTGCCGTAGTTCTGCACGTAGACCCAGCCGGCGCGAATGATGCCGCCGAAATCCAGTCCGCCGTGCTCGTAGAAATTCTTGTCCTCGGCGGCCACGAACGCGTTCGTCACCAGCTTGGGCACCGCCTGGATCGGCAGGTAGAGCCGGCGCTCGCGGGCGTATTCGGCGAGCAACGCGCCGTCGCTCGCGTGGATCCGGGTCATGACCGGCGGCTCGTAATCCTGCAGCTGCGAGTAGTCCGGGAGGTCCTTGGAGAAATGCCAGAACAGGCCGGCGGCGGCCGCAATGCCGACGAGGAACACCACGGTTCCGGCGGCGAACAGAAAGCCGAAGAAGCGCACCAGGAGCCTCATCGCCGCCGTCCCACCGCAACGCGATTCAGGTCCATCGCAGCCGATCTTCCAAGACTCGCCGATGAATATACGCCATCCGCCGCAGCGCGGGGCGTTTCATCGCGAACGGCGCGGCGCCGCATCGAGCCCGGTTTCGTCGCGCCGTTTTGTGGTCAAACTGAGGCTGGCCCGGCACCCTAATTCGATCCCCCCGCGGCACCGGTTCCCGCGAGCCGGGTGGCGAAATACGTGGTGATGGCCTGGGCGATGGATTCGGTCGCCCGCGCGCGCCAGGCATCCGACATCAGGTATTTGAGATCCTGGCTGCTCGAAACGTAACCGAGCTCGATCAGTGCCGAAGGAACGTCGGGCGCCTTGAGCACGCGGAACCCCGCGGATTTCAGCGGATGCTTGTGCAATCGCGAGGTCGCCTTGAGCTCCCTGACCAGGGCGTGGGCCAAATTGGCGGAGAATGCCTTGGTTTCGCGTTGCGCCAGATCGATCAGGATATCGGCGACATCGTTCGGCTCGGCGCTCAAATCGACGCCGGCGATGACGTCGGCGCGGTTCTCGGCTTCGGCGAGCCGGGCCGCTTCGGCATCCGAAGCGGTCTCCGAGAGCGTGTAGACGCTGGCGCCTCGCGACTCGGAATCTCGGTGCACCAGCGCATCGGCATGAATGGAGAGAAACAGCGCAGCCTGTCGCGACCTCGCCAGCTGCACGCGATCCGCGAGCGGCACGAAGCGATCGTCGGTGCGCGTCATCGCCACCCGGTATTTGCCGGATTTCTCCAGCTTGTCGCGAAGCTGCTGGGCGAACTCCAGCACGATGGTTTTTTCGGTATCCCCGGTGGGCGCCACGGTGCCGCTATCGAGCCCGCCATGGCCCGGATCGAGCACGACCAGCGGGCGCGGATCGGCATCCTTGGCGTCATGGTCGATTTTCACCTGCGGCGCGGAACGCCTGGGCCGGTTCTCGAGCGCGATATTGCGCAAGAAACTGTCGCGATCGATCGCAGCCAGATCGAGGACGAGGCGGGCCGGCTGGCCCTCCTCCGGGTCGATCACGAAAGCCTTTTCGACCCGGACCGGCGCGGTCGCGTCCAGCACGATGCGCGATCCGCCCGGCATGACCAGACCGAAGCGGAAAGCCTTCACGAGACCCCGTCCGGTCTCGCCGAGCTTGGCCGGGAGCTGGAATACGACCTGGGGGAGATCCAGCACGACCCGATAGGGGTCGGCCAGCGTGAAGGCGGAGACCTCGACCCGCTTGCTCAGATCGAGCACGAATCGGGTGCGAGCCTCGTCGCCCCCGAGCCTCGCATCGGTGGCGACGGGCGGCTCCGCCGCCAAGGTTGGGGCGGCCGCGCCTCCGCCGAGACCGGCAACGAGCAGTCCCCACAGCAGGCCGAGTGCCGAGCCTTTCGCGATGGACCGCACGGTTGATTCACCTCCGCGCTCTACTTACTCCAATAGGCAGCCATAGTTAATCGCCGCTTTAAGCAAGTCCTACCGATCCGGCACAGTGTGGCGGTTACGTGACAGTCCTGGGTTTCGTACGTGACAGTCCTGGGTTTCGCGACCGGGCAAGCGGGGCTTACCCTTGTATCGATGAACCCGTTACCCCGGGCCGGGAGCCTCGGCTTGCCAATGCGCGAGGGGGGCCGTAAGAAGGGCGCGCTGACGGTTGATAGTCCGGTTTTGCCACGCTTGGGCACCGAACAGCCACGGCCTGCTCCCGGAGGGGTTCCGGGAAAGCCGCTGGCGGCAAGCTCCCCGCCTGCATGTGACGCTTGGATCGAGCGCGCGGGAGCGCCGGTCGGTGCCCCTCCCAGGGCAGCTGGAACGCATGTGGGTGAGCCGCGTGCCAGCGCCGCGGGCGTCCGGCCGACAGCATTCGAGAACCGGCGGCGGTCGCAAGCTGCCGCCCGTTACAGGTCGAAGACATGGTTGCGGCGCAAGATACCAATTCGCTTCGCCGGAGCGCAGCAGAACAGGCGGCGCGCAATCTTCGCCTCGTCCCCCTCGCGCAGGAATGCGCGTCGCACCGTCGGAATGCGCTTCTCGACGGGGATTTTTCCCGCTGGCGCGACATGGCGGAATTTACCCATGCCGCCCGCGGCCGAGACGGTTTCGACCCTCCATTCCAACCTCGTTTGGGCGCGCCGCTCGCGGCGCCAGGTGTCGCGAGGATCGCGGCACCGGTCCCGGTCAAGATGGCCCGCCCCAGAAAGATCGATCAATGGCCAACAAGATGCTCATCGACGCGACGCACCCGGAGGAAACTCGCGTGGTCGTCGTACGCGGCAATCGCGTCGAGGAATTCGATTTCGAATCGGCAAGCCGCCGACAGCTGAAAGGCAACATCTATCTCGCCAAGGTGACCCGGGTCGAGCCGTCGCTCCAGGCGGCTTTCGTCGATTACGGCGGCAACCGCCACGGCTTCCTCGCATTCAGCGAAATCCATCCGGATTATTATCAAATCCCGGTCGCCGACCGGCAGGCGCTGATCGCCGAGGAAGAGCGGGCGCAGCGCGCAGCGGATGCCGAGCTCGACCGGCGAGCGGGCCGGTCGCGTCGCCCCGTCCGGGCCGCCGCCGCGAGGCTCGAGGAAGTCCGCACCGCCGCGGCCTCACCTGAGGAGACCGAAAGCGCATCGAGCGAGCCGCAGCCCTCCGCGGCATTCGCGGTCGACGACGGTTCGCAGCCGGAGGCCGCGCCGGCGCCCGAGCCGACGCCGGCGGAGGAACGCGAGCCCGAGCCGGCCGACGAGCTCGCCGCGGTCGAGGAAGCCAGCGAGCCCGCGCTCGAGATCGAGCGCGCCGTCGAAAGCGAGCAGCCCGCCCCGGCGCAGCCCGTGGCGGAGCATGCCGAAGGCGGCAATGGTGGCAACGGCGGCAACGGCGGGGCCGTCGACGAGATCGAGGCCGAGGACGACGAGGCGGTGGAATCCGTGGGCGCGGGCGACGCCATGGAGGAAGTGCCCGAGCGCATGCCCCGCGTGCGGCGTCAATACAAGATCCAGGAAGTGATCAAGCGCCGGCAGGTTATGCTGGTGCAGGTGGTCAAGGAAGAGCGCGGCACCAAGGGTGCGGCGCTGACCACCTATCTGTCGCTCGCCGGACGCTATTCGGTGCTGATGCCCAACACCGCCCGCGGCGGCGGCATCAGCCGCAAGATCACCGACGCGCAGGACCGCAGACGCCTCAAGGAACTCGCCCAGGATCTCGAAGTGCCGGAAGGCATGGGCGTGATCCTGCGCACCGCCGGCGCCAATCGCACCAAGGCGGAGATCAAACGCGACTTTGAGTATCTGCTGCGGCTGTGGGAAACCGTGCGCGATCTCACGCTCAAGTCGACCGCGCCCACCCTGGTCTACGAGGAAGGCTCGCTGATCAAGCGCTCGATCCGCGATCTCTACAACAAGGACATCGATGAAGTCCTGGTTGCGGGCGATGAGGCCTATCGCGAGGCCAAGGACTTCATGCGCATGCTCATGCCGAGCCATGCCAAGAACGTAAAGCCGTACAAGGACGGCCAGCCGATCTTCACCCGATACGGCGTGGAGAGCCAGCTCGATGCGATGTTCTCCCCGACCGTGCAGCTGCGGTCCGGGGGCTATATCGTCCTCAATCAGACCGAGGCCCTGGTCTCGATCGACGTCAACTCCGGGCGCGCCACCCGCGAGCACCACATCGAGGACACCGCGCTCAAGACCAACCTGGAGTCGGCGGAGGAGATCGCACGGCAATTGCGGCTGCGCGACCTGGCGGGGCTGATCGTCATCGACTTCATCGATATGGACGAGAAGCGCAACAACCGCGCCGTCGAACGCCGAGTGAAAGACTGCCTGAAATACGATCGCGCACGCATTCAGGTCGGCCGCATCTCCCATTTCGGATTGCTGGAGATGTCGCGCCAGCGCATCCGCACCAGCGTGCTCGAAAGCTCGACCGAGAAATGCCCGCATTGCGGCGGAACCGGCCACGTGCGCTCGGTCTCCTCGGTGACGCTGCAGCTGTTGCGCACCTTGGACGAGATGCTGATCAAGAGCGGCACCCACAGTCTGATCGTGCGCACCCGCGCCGATGTGGCGCTCTACGTGCTCAATCACAAGCGCGCGCACCTGCGCGAGCTCGAGCAGCGCTTCCGCATCGCCATCACGGTCAACGCCGACCCGAGCATCGGCGGGCAGCAGCCCTTCGTGATCGAGCGCGGCGAGCAGGTGCACAGCGTCGAAGCGGCAAAAGCCATCGCGGCGCAGCCGACCGCGATCGTGGCGGAGGAAGAGGAGGAGCTCGAGCCCGAGCTCGAAGCCGAGCTCGAAACCGAGCCTCTGCCCGAGGACGCCGTCGAGCAAGCGGCCGAACCCGGCGAAGCGCCCGAAGGCGGCGAAGTCCCCGAAGGCGGCGAAGCGCCCGGGCGACGGCGCCGGCGACGACGGCGGCGACGGCGCGGCGAGGAACCGGATCTGCACCAGGTGGCGCCCTCGCAGCCCGAGCCGGAAGAAGGCGAACCGGAACTCGAGACCAACGAGCAGGATGCGGGACTGCCCCAGACGACGGCCGAAGCCCAGGCCGAGAGCGAGCGTCGTCGTCGACGGCGAGGTCGACGCGGCGGCCGGCGGCGGCGCGGCCGGGAGGGCGAGGCGCGGGAATCCGAACCATTCGAGCCGCAGCCGACGATCGATTCCGAGCTCGACGTCGCCGTTGCCAATTTCGACCGGCCCCCTGTAACCGAGCCGGAGCGGCTCGAAGCAGCCGTCGAGCCGCAGCACGCCGAGCCACAGCACGCCGAACCGCGGCCGGAACCTCCTCCGCCCAGCGAGCCGCCCGCGCAGCAGGCCGAGCAGCCGCGGCGGCGCTCCACCGTGCGCGAACCGGCGCCCTTCTTCCCCGGCCAAGGCCCGGCCCAGCCGACCATAGCGCCGGCAAACGAAACGAGAGCGCCCGAGCCGGAACCCGCAGCATCCTCCCCGGATCGCACAGCCGAAACGGAAAGCACCGACCGTCCCCGCCGCACCGGCTGGTGGGCGCGGCGCCTCACCGGCAAGGACTGAAATGCGCGCGCGCAGGTTCGGCGCGGTGCGGAGAGCATGATGGAAAGCGCCTGGGTCGATCGCGACGCCGCGGCGCTGGTCGATCATTACGCCAAGGACGGCGTTCCGGCCGAGCTCGCCTTGCGCGTCTACACGACGCGCTTGCTCGGCCGCGACCCGAAGCTCGTGCTGCACGGCGGCGGCAATACCTCGGTCAAGATCCGCGTGCGCGATCTCCTCGGCGAGGAAGTCGAGGTGCTCTGCGTCAAGGGCAGCGGCTGGGACATGGCCCGGATCGAGCCGGCAGGCTTGCCGGCCGTGCGCCTCGATCCGCTGAAAACTTTGCGCTCGCGCGCGGCGCTCGCGGACGAGGAGATGGTGCGCATTCAGCGCGCCCTGCTCATCGATCCGATGGCGCCGAATCCGTCGGTCGAGACCCTGTTGCACGCCTTCCTGCCGCAGAAATTCATCGATCACACGCATTCGACCGCGGTGCTCAGCCTCACCGATCAACCCGACGGCGCCGCGATTTGCCGCGAAGTCTATGACGGACGGCTCGGCCTCGTGCCCTACCTGATGCCCGGATTCCGGCTCGCCAAGAAAGCCGCGGAAATCCACGATGCGGATCCGAAGGTCGAAGGCCTCGTGCTGCTCAAGCACGGGATCTTCACCTTCGGCGATACCGCGCGGGAAGCCTACGAGCGCATGATCGAGATGGTGTCGCTCGCGCAAGCGCGGCTTCGCCGCGGCCGCAAGGCGGTGTTCGCCACCGCGCAATTGCCGCAACGGATCGCCTCGCTGGCCGAGGTCGCGCCGATCGTGCGCGGCGCCTGCAGCCGCAAGGACGAGAAGATCGAAGGCGCCTACCGCCGGCTGATCCTCGAGTTCCGCACCAGCCCCGCCATTCTCGATTACGTCAACGGGGCCGAGGCGCCGCGCTATGCCCGGGCCGGCGTGGTCACGCCCGATCACGCCATCCGCACGAAACACTGGCCGGTGATCGTCGCGCCCCCCGAGGAGGGCAAAGGCGCCGATTTCAAGCAGGCGATTTCGGCCGCGGTGAAGTCTTTCGTCGAGAACTACGAGGCCTATTTCGCTCGCAACAACGTCCGCTGCAATTCATCCAAACGCATGCTGGATCCGCTGCCGCGCGTCGTGCTCGTTCCGGGCCTCGGCTTGTTCGGGCTGGGCCGCAGCAAGAAGGACGCACGCATCGCGGCGGACCTCGCCGAGAGCGCGGTCGAGACCATCACGGGTGCGGAAGCGATCGGCCGCTTCGAGTCGATCGGCGAGGCCGAGACGTTCGATATGGAGTATTGGTCGCTCGAACAGGCCAAGCTCGGCAAGGAACCGGAAAAGCCGCTGGCCGGACAAGTCGCGCTCGTCACCGGGGCCGCCGGAGCGATCGGTGCCGCAACCGCGCGGGCGCTCGCCGGCGCGGGCGCCGAGATTGCTCTCATCGATATCGATGCGGAGCAGATCCGCGCATGCGCCGAAAAGATCGGCGGCGCCGCGCTTGCGGTACCGTGCGACGTGACCGACGGCCGCGCCGTGCGCGCGGCGTTCGATGCGGTCGTCGAGGCGTTCGGCGGAGTGGACATCGTGGTTTCCAACGCCGGCGCCGCCTGGCAGGGCCGCATCGGCGAAGTCGAGGAAGCCGTGCTGCGACGCAGCTTCGAGCTCAATTTCTTCGCGCACCAATTCGTGGCGCAGAACGCGGTGCGCGTGATGCTGGCGCAGGGCACGGGTGGCGCGCTGTTGTTCAACGTCTCCAAGCAGGCGGTCAATCCGGGGATGGATTTCGGTCCTTACGGATTGCCGAAAGCCGCAACTCTGCTTCTGGTCCGGCAATATGCGCTCGAATACGGCAAGCACGGCATCCGCGCCAATGCCGTCAATGCCGATCGCATCCGCTCCGGCCTGCTCACGCCGGAACTGATCGCGGTGCGCGCGGCGGCGCGCGGCTTGAGCGAGCACGAATATATGGCCGGCAATCTGCTCGGACGGGAAGTCACGGCCGACGATGTGGCTCAGGCATTCCTCTATCACGCGACGGCGCTCAAGACGACGGCGGACGTGACCACGGTCGACGGCGGCAACATCGCCGCGGCGTTGCGCTAGCCTGCATCGAGGCGAACGCCGGAAGGCTCGAGGAGAAACGATGCGTGCGGCCGGAAAAGCGACGGCGGGTTTGCTTGCGGCAGGTCTGGCTGCGCAATGGACCGCAAGCTCGGCCATCGCACAAACGCAGGAGCGATTTGTCGGAACGCTCAGCTGCGCGAAATCGACGTTCGCCAAGCCCGCCAGGCGCGAGCCGATCACGGTCGAGGTCGCCGGCGGTGTTGCCCGCTATCGCCATACCGTACTCAACGAGGACGGCACGGCGGGCGTCGGGATGGAGACCGGCGAGGGAGCGATCGGCAAGGACGGCAAGGTGATGCTCGCGGGAACCTGGAAAAGCCAGAGCGGCGTCTATTCCTACGAGGCGCGCTATGCCGGCACGCTCGGCACCAAGGGCGAGCTGGCCGGCCAGCAAGCTTGGATCATCCACGGCCGAAAGGGCGAGCGCAGCTGCACGGTGATCTTGTCGAAGCGCGGCCGCGGTCTGTTGCGATGATGAAACGATGATACGTTATGAGCGCGGTAGCGAACGGCGCGACGGAGAAAATGGATGGCAAAATCTGTGGTGCAGGAACAGTTCGGCGCCACCGCGGCGCACTATCTGACCAGCAAGCCGCATGCGAAGGGCAAGAGCCTCGAGCGGCTGGTCGAATTGGTGAAGCCGCAGCCGGGATGGCGGGCGCTCGACGTCGCTACCGGCGCCGGGCACACCGCTTACGCGTTTGCGCCGCATGTCGCGCGGGTCTGGGCGAGCGATATCACCGAGGAGATGCTCGCGCTCGTTCGCGAGGAAATCGCCAAGCGCAAGCTCGGCAATGTGCGCGTCGCCTATGCCAAGGCGGAATCGCTCCCGTTCGAGGATGCCAGCTTCGACCTCGTGACCTGCCGCATCGCGCCGCATCATTTCGACAGCATCGCGCGGTTTCTCGACGAGGCGCGGCGCGTGCTCAAGCCCGGCGCGACGCTGGCGATCACCGACAACATCGTGCCGGCGGGCTCGGTCGGCGATTACGTCAACGCCTTCGAGCGGTTCCGCGACCCGAGCCACCTGCGCGCGTGGACCATGGAGGAATGGCGCGCGGCGCTCGCCGGCCACGGCTTTGCGATCCAGCACGAGGAGCAGGCATCGAAATCGATCGAGTTTTCCAGCTGGGCGAGCCGCCACGATGCCATCATGCAGGTCCTGCTCAAGGCCATGCTGATCGAGACCACGCCCGCCGTGAAGTCGTTCCTGCAACCGGACGAAGGCGGCGGCGAGCTGACTTTTCACCTCACCGAGGGATTATTCGTGGCAAAACGAAAGTAGGAGTCACCTAAGGAGGAGTGGCCGCATCTCAGAGACTGGTCGTTCCGGCCAAGCGCGAAAGCGCGAGCGCCGGAACCCATGAACACCGATTTGGCGTGAGTACCAGCCGACAATTCTATCTCTACATTCTCGCCAGCCGACGCCACGGGACCCTGTACATCGGCGTCACCAGCGATTTGGTTCGAAGGATCTATGAACACCGCATCAAGGCCGTTCCAGGATTTACGAGGCAATACGGCATTGATCGGCTGGTCTATTTCGAAATATTCGATGATCCGACTTCTGCCATCGCCCGCGAAAAGCAAGTGAAGAAATGGCGTCGGGATTGGAAAGTTGCGTTGATCGAAGCAGAGAATCCGGACTGGCGAGACCTATTCGATGGAATAGCACAATGGGCATAGGCCGGTGTGCATGGGTCCCGGTTCTCGCTCGCCAAGCTCGCTCGGCCGGGACGACGGCGCGTGGGTCTGAACGCGGTTACTTCAGCCAAGCCCCGATCCGGCGCACCGCCTCGCGCATCTCGTCCGCCGATCCCGCATAGCAGAAGCGCACGAAATTCTTGCCGTCGACGGGATCGAAATCGATGCCCGGCGTGGCGGCGACACCGGCCTCTTCCAGCATGCGCTTGGCGAAATCGAAGCTGTCGCTCGAGAAACGCGACACGTCGGCGTAGAGATAGAACGCGCCGTCGACCGGCAGAAACTTGCCGAGCCCGGTCTTGGGGAGGCCGTCGAGCAGGATGCGCCGGTTGTGCTCATAGCCGTGCTTGACTTCCTCCATCTCCGAGCGGGCATCGAAAGCCGCCTCCGCGGCGATCTGGGAGAGCGTCGGCACCGAGATCGCGAGATTCTGCTGCAGGCGCTCGATCGGCCGCACCAGCGCCGGCGGAACCACCATCCAGCCGACCCGCCATCCGGTCATGCAGAAATATTTCGAGAACGAATTGATCACGACCGCGCGTTCGGACAGCACCGCCGCCGTCTCGGCCGCGAAGGCGTAATCGAGCCCGTGGTAGATCTCATCCGAGATCACCCGGATCCCCTCCCCCTCCGCGGCGGCGACGAGTTCCGCGAGCGCCCGGCCGCTCATCATCGTGCCGGTCGGATTGGCGGGACTGGCGATGAGCACGCCTTTGAGCGGCGCGTGACGGTGCGCCGCAAGCAGGCTCTCGACCGTGATCGACCAGCGCGTAGCTTCGGAAATCTCGATCGGCACCGGCTCGCAGCCCAGCGCGGTCAGGATGTGCCGGTAAGGCGGGTAGCCGGGCCGCGCCATCGCGACCCGTTCTCCGGGCTCGAACAGGGCGAGAAACGCCAGCAGGAACCCCGCGGACGAGCCGGTGGTGACCACGACGCGGTCAGGATCGAGCTCGCAGCCGTAGGTCTCGGCATAGTGGCGGGCGATGCGGGCGCGCAGCGAGGGAATGCCCAGCGCCTCGGTGTAGGCGATCCGCGCGGTCTCCAGCGCGGCGCGCGCCGCCGCGATGGCGCTCGAAGGCGCCGGCGCCGCGGGCTGGCCGACCTCCATGTGCACGACGCGCCGCCCCTGCGCCTCGAGCCGGGCCGCCGCCGCCATCACGTCCATCACCATGAACGGCGCCACATCGCTGCGCACCGAGGCCGTGATCAGCCGTTTCGCCGCATCGAGCATGATCGCGATCGATCCGATGTCATCCTTGCCGCATCGCCTCGCTAATGCCGCATTCCGCAGGCTGTTGCCCGCATTCCCAAGTCGTGATCGCGGCCGCGTTGACCATGTCCCGGCGGCTTTCTAGTTTGCGCCGGAATTTCCGGGGAATCCGACCTGTCATGACGAACGGCCGAGGGCTTAACAGGGAGCGGCGCGGGACGCCAGCCTCGCGCGCCATCGCGCTCGTCACCGCGGCCGCCATGATCGCTTCGGTCGGCCCGGCCAGCCCGCAAGAGCCCAAGGGGCTACCGCTCATCCGCGATGCGGAGATCGAGCAGCTGCTGCGCGATTACACGCAGCCCGTCCTGCGCGCCGCCGGGCTGGCGCAGCAGAACATCCGGGTCGTCATCATCAATGACCGTGCGTTCAACGCCTTCGTGGCCGACGGCAGGCGGATCTTCGTCAACGTCGGAGCGCTGATGGAGGCAAAGACCCCGAACGAGATCATCGGGGTGTTCGCCCATGAAACCGGACACATAGCCGGCGGGCACCTTGCCCGGCTGCGCGAGGAGATCTCGCGGGCGGAGACTTCGGCCATCATCGCCATGCTGCTGGGCGTCGGCGCCATGGTGGCCGGTGCGCGGGCCGGCGCCGGTTCCGGCATCGGTCAGGTCGGGGCCGCGGCGCTTTCCGCGCCGCAATCGATCGCGTTGCGATCGCTGCTCTCTTATGTGCGCGCGCAGGAGGAGCAGGCGGATCGCGCCGGAGTGAAATTCCTGACCGCTACCGGCCAGTCGGCGAAGGGCATGTCCGATACCTTCAAGCGGCTCGCCGATCAGATGCTGGTGAGCTCGCGTTACATCGATCCCTATCTGCAATCGCACCCCTTGCCGAAGGAACGCGTCGCCGCCCTCGAGGGCCTGGCGAAGACCAGCCCCTATTGGGACAAGAAGGACCCCTCCGAGCTGCAGCTGCGCCACGACATGATGCGGGCCAAGCTGTCGGGTTTCATCGAGCGGCCCGACACGGTGGAGCGGCGCTACCCGGCGAGCGATACCAGTCTCGCCGCCCGCTACGCCCGCGCCATCGTCGCCTATCGGCATTCCGACCTGCGCTCCGCGCTCGTCCAGATCGAGGCTCTGGTCCAGGCCCAGCCGAGCAATCCGTATTTTCTCGAGCTCAAGGGACAGGCGCTGATGGAAAACGGCCGACCCGCCGAAGCCCTCGTGCCCTTGCGCCGGGCCGCGGCGCTCGCACCCAATGCCGCCTTGATCCAGATCCTGCTGGCGCAGGCGCTGGTCGCCACCAACGAGCCCAAGAACGCGGCCGAGGCGATTCCGCTGCTGCGGGCGGCGGTGACCCACGAACCCGATATGCCCGAAGGCTACACTCAGCTGGCCATGGCCTATGGTCAGAAGGGAGATCTCGCCGAAGCCGATCTCGCGGCGTCCCAGGCGGCGTTCGCGCGCGGCGATTTCAAGACCGCGCGAGACCTCGCGGCGCGGGCCAAAACCCGGTTTCCGACCGGTTCTCCCGGTTGGGTCCGGGCCGACGACATCGTAACCTATAAGCCGCCGGCGAGAGCCAGCCGCAACTGAAGGAAGATTTTCGATGCAACGCTTGCTCCGTCCACTCCTGATCGCCATCGTGGCAGCCGTGCTGGCGATCGGTTCGCTTCCGGCGCGCGCCCAATCGTTCTCGGATACCCAGCGCGGCGAGATCGAGCGCATCGTCAAGGATTATCTGGTCGCCCATCCCGAGGTGCTCCAGGAAGTCATCAACGAACTCGAGAAGCGCCAGAGCGATGCCGAGGCCGCCAAGCACCGGGACGGCGTCAAACAATACAGTCAGGCGCTGTTCTACTCGCCGCGCCAGGTCACGATCGGTAATCGCCAGGGCGACGTGACGCTGGTCGAGTTCTTCGATTACAATTGCGGCTATTGCAAACGGGCGCTGAGCGATCTTCTCAACCTGATGAAGGAGGATCCGAAGCTCCGCGTCGTGCTCAAGGAATTCCCCGTGCTGGGGCCCGGCTCGGTGGAAGCGGCGCAGGTCGGAGTTGCGGTCCGCATGCAGGACCCGACCGGCAAAAAGTACCTCGAGTTCCATCAGAAGCTGCTCGGCGGCCGGGGCCAGGCCGACCGCGCCCACGCGCTCGCCGTCGCCAAGGAGATCGGCCTCGATACGGCGCGCATCGAAAAGGACATGACCGGCGACGAGGCCAAGGCCACGCTCGAGGAGAACATGCATATCGCCGAGGCGCTGGGGCTCAACGGCACGCCGAGCTATGTCATCGGCAGCGAAGTCGTCATCGGCGCGGTGGGCGTGACGGCGCTGAAAGAGAAGGTCGGCGTCGCGCGACCATAGCGGCGTTTGGTTGCCGCGGGCTTTCCCCGGCAGCCGTGCCCTCCTATAACGCGCCGGGAGCCGGGATGGCGGCACCCCCCTCTCCTTGCAGAAGCCCATAGCCAAGGCACGTCATGGCCGACACCATCTACGTCCTCAATGGCCCGAACCTCAACCTGCTCGGCACCCGCGAGCCGGAAACCTACGGCCACACCACGCTCGCCGACGTCGAACAGCTGTGCCGCAACGCGGGCAAGCGCTTCGAGGTCGCGGTGGAGTTCCGTCAATCCAACCACGAGGGCGCGATCGTCGACTGGATTCAGGAAGCGGCTCGCAGCAACGCATTGGGGATCGTGATCAATCCCGCCGGCTACACCACGACCTCGGTGGCGATTCTCGATGCGATCCTGGCGGTGAAGATCCCGGTCATCGAGGTGCACATCAGCAACATCCACGCGCGCGAGAGCTTCCGCCATCATTCCTATGTCTCGCGCGCGGCTCGTGCCGTGATCTGCGGGTTCGGCATCGAGGGCTATGCGCTGGCCATCATCGGGCTTGCCGCCATGGTCGGCGCGACCGCCAAGAGCTGACCACGCCATGCAGCTTCCGAAACGGCCGATGCACAAGGGCAAAGTTGCAATCGATCGGGAGCTGATCCACGAGCTTGCGGAATTGCTCGAGGAAACCGGTCTCGACGAGATCGAGATCGAGCAAAACGGCATGCGCGTGCGCGTGGCGCGGCACTCGCCTGTCGTGCACGTTTCGCCGCGACCGGACGCGGCGGCGCTGCCCGCAGCCGCGACGGCACCCGTGCCGATACCGACCCCCGCGCCTGCCGATCCGGCCAAGCATCCCGGCGTGGTGACCTCGCCAATGGTCGGAACCGCATACCGATCCGCGGAGCCCGGGGCGAAGCCGTTCGTCGAGATCGGCAGCCCGGTCAAGATCGGCGATACCCTGCTGATCGTCGAGGCGATGAAGACCATGAACCAGATCCCGGCGCCGCGCGGCGGAATGGTGACGCAGATCCTGTTCGAGGATGGCCAGCCGGTCGAATACGGCCAGCCGCTGATGATCGTCGAATGAGCGGCCGCCGCCCCTGCGCTTCGCGGCGCGTCGCGTCCGGGGAGCGGCGAACCTTGCCGCGAAGTCATGTTCGATAAGATCCTCATCGCCAACCGCGGCGAGATCGCGCTCAGGATCCTGCGCGCCTGCAAGGAGCTCGGCATCGCCACCGTGGCGGTGCATTCGACCGCCGACGACGACGCCATGCACGTGCGGCTCGCCGACGAAAGCGTCTGCATCGGCCCGCCGCCGGCCAGGGATTCCTACCTCAATATTCCGGCGCTGCTCGCGGCGTGCGAGATCACCGGCGCGGATGCGGTGCATCCGGGCTACGGCTTCCTGTCCGAGAACGCGCGGTTCGCCGAAATTCTCGCCGAGCACAACGTGCATTTCATCGGGCCCAAGCCCGAGCACATCCGCCTGATGGGCGACAAGATCGAGGCCAAGCGCACCGCCCGACGGCTCGGCCTCGCGGTGGTGCCGGGCTCGGAAACGGCAGTCGGTTCCGACGAGGACGCAGTTCGGCTTGCGGCGGACTTCGGCTTCCCGCTGCTGATCAAGGCGGCCGCCGGCGGCGGCGGGCGCGGCATGAAGGTCGCGCGCTCGCAAGCGGAATTGTCGTCGGCTCTGGCAACGGCGCGCGCCGAAGCCAAGGCGGCGTTCGGCTACGACGCGCTCTACCTGGAGAAATATTTGGAGGCGCCGCGCCACGTCGAGATCCAGGTGCTCGGCGACGGCAACGGCCGCGCCATCCACCTTGGCGAGCGCGATTGCTCGCTGCAGCGGCGGCATCAGAAGCTGCTGGAGGAAGGCCCCTCGCCGGCGCTCAATGCGGGGGAACGCGACCGCATCGGCGAGAAAGTCGCGGATGCGATGCGCGCGCTCAATTATCTCGGCGCCGGCACCGTCGAGTTCCTGCACCAGGACGGGCAGTTCTATTTCATCGAGATGAACACGCGGATCCAGGTCGAGCATCCGGTCACCGAGATGATCACCGACATCGACCTTGTTCTCGAGCAGATCCGGGTGGCGGCGGGCGCCGAGCTCCTGCTCGAGCAGAAGGACGTGCGCTTTCACGGCCACGCGATCGAGTGCCGCGTAAATGCCGAGAATGCCGCCTCGTTCCGGCCCTCCCCGGGCCGGATCCTGCACTATCACCCGCCCGGCGGCCTCGGCGTCCGCGTGGATTCGGCGGCCTATCAGGGCTATGCGATCCCGCCCTATTACGATTCGCTCGTCGGCAAGCTGATCGTGCACGGCAAGACCCGCACCGAGTGCCTGATGCGGCTCAAGCGCGCGCTCGACGAGTTCGTCATCGACGGGATCGACACCACCTTGCCGGTGTTCCGCGCGCTGGTGCGCGAGCAGGACATCGTCGACGGCAATTATCACATCCATTGGCTGGAGGATTTTCTCGCGCGCACCGTGCTGCAGGAATGACGGCGAGGACGGGCGCGCAGCTCGCAGGTGGGTCGAGCGAAGCGCGACCCACCGGTGGGTTTCGCTGCCGCCCGACCCGCCTTACAATTCGATTCCATGGCCAACCGTCAGAGCTCCCAAGTCGAGATCACGCCGGAAGTGCTGCTCAAGGCCTATGCCTGCGGCATCTTTCCGATGGCGGAGAGCGCCGAGGACCCGGCGCTCTATTGGATCGAGCCGGAGCGCCGGGGCATTCTGCCGCTCGAGCGCTTCCATGTACCGGCGCGGCTCGCCCGCACCTTGCGCGGCGATCGGTTTCGGGTGGTGTGCGATCGCGATTTCGACGCGGTGATCGACGGCTGCGCCGAGCCCCAGGCCGGCCGCGCCCGGACCTGGATCAACATCCGGATTCGCAGGCTCTATCGCGCCCTGTTCGAGCACGGGCATTGCCACACGGTCGAGGTCTATGACGGCGATGTCCTGGTCGGCGGGCTCTATGGGGTCAGCCTCGCCGGCGCATTCTTCGGCGAGAGCATGTTCCACCGCGCGCGCGATGCCTCGAAGATCGCGCTGGTGCATCTCGTCGCCCGGCTGCGCGCCGGCGGTTTTATCCTGCTCGACACCCAGTTCGTCACCGATCATCTGGAGATGTTCGGCGCGATCGAGCTGTCCCGGCGCCAGTATCACCGGCTGCTCGAGCGGGCGCTGGCCGGCGATGGCCGCTTCGACGCACTGGCGCCGGATATCCCGATGACCGGGCGCGACGCGCTCGCCCGCGCGACGGGCGCCGGCTGAGGCGCCGTCCGCGCGTTTGCGCTCGTTGCCGGACGAGGCTTACCGCCTCTGAGTCGCGGGGGATGGATTGGCCGCCTGCGCGGGCACGGTGGGCTTTGCCGGTGCAGCCGCGGCCGGCGCAGGCGGATTGGCGCTCTGGATCGGCGGGCTCGGCGGGCTCGGCGTCGCGGCGGCAGCGCTCGAGGGCGGCGTTCCCGCGGCGACGTTGCTCTTTTTGCAGTCGACGAGCCACACATCGTAGATCGGATGCTCGACCCCGTGCAGGCCGGGGCTCGCCGCGAACATCCAGCCGGTGAAGAGGCGCTTGGTCTCGCCCTGCAACGTGATCTCATCGACTTCGACGAAGCCGTCGGTATTCGGCGTTTCCGTCGGCGGGCGCGTGTAGCAGGCGCGCGGCGTGACCTGCAGTGCACCGAACTGCACCGTCTCGTTGACGGCGACATCGAACGTGATGATCCGGCCGGTGATCTTGTCGAGCCCGGAGAACACCGCGGTCGGATTGACGACCTTCTCCGCCGGCAACGCCGTGATCACTTCGTCGCCGGGCTGCGGCGCGGTATTGCCGGGCTGCGGGGCGCCGCGCGGCTGGCGCTGGCCCGGCGGCAGGCCGGGTGGCGGCGCCTGACCCGGTCTTTGCACCACGCCCTGCTGGGTCGGGTCCATCCCGGGCGGCGGCGGAAGCGGCTGCGACTGAACGGCGCTCGGCGGCGGCGCAGGGCCGCGGGATTCGTTTGGCGGCGGCGGATACGGCTGGCGCCCGGGCACGTTCGCGGGCGGGCGCGGCGAATCGCCGAAAATCGTGCCGAATTGCGCCGCTGCCGGTGCGACATTCACCAGCACGCCGACGCAAGCCAACGCTGCGAGAAATTTGGGTCCAGCCATCGGCGCCCGGAGCCGCGCGCGATTTTTTCGCGGCGGAATGCGGCTGGTTAACACGCGGATTGCGGCACGGAAAGGGCGCTTCCTCCCGCGGCGGATCCCCTTCGGGGGAGAAACGAAGCGTTACTCGCCCGGCGTCCAGGCCTTGTAGTCGCCGGTGGCGGGATGGCGGCGGTTCTGGGCGAGCGTCGAGCCGGGCGGGCGATAGGCCAGCGGCGTGCCGGTGAGATTGGGCCGATGCGATTTCTCCCAGGGCCAGGTCTTCACGGTCTCCTGTGTCGGCGGCACGTCGACGGTGTGGTGCAGCCAGCCGTGCCAGCTCGGCGGCACCTTCGAGGCTTCCGCATAGCCGGTGTAGATCACCCACCGGCGCTCGAACCCGAGGGTGGGATCGACCTTGCCGCCGCGGGTCCGGTAATAGCGATTGCCGAACTCGTCGGTCCCGACGAGCTCGCCATACGCCCACGTCCAAAACTGGGTGCCGAACGTCACGCCGTTCCACCAGGTGAAGAAGCGCAGCAGAAAGGTCTTCATTCGCCGCTTGTGCCACCGCGGCCGATCCGTGTCCAGGATGACCCGTCGCAGTGCCGGGTCGATCTGCTATGCCGCGCGATCCCGCTGTGATCGCCACAGCGCGGCAAGCCGCTCGAGCCCGCGCTCGCTGCCGAGCAGCGCGCGCTTCTCCGCCTCGCTCAGGACTTCGAACGCCTCCTCCAGATTGGTGCATTCGTCGAGCTTGGCGAGACCGACGACGAGGTGGACGTCGAGGTCGCGGCCGGAGCGGCGTCGCGGCGGCGGCAGCATGCGGCGGTGCAGCTCGACGAGGTCCGGATCGTCGAGAAACGCGGCCATCAGCTCGCCCGGCTTGCGCTCGACCGCACGCAAGCTCGCGGTCAATTCCTCCGCATGGGAAAGGATGGGCGGGGGTGCGCGCTCCTCCGGGATCGACAGCAGCCCGAGCCGGCGCAGCGCGAGCCCCCAGTTCGGCCGCGCCGTCAGCGTGGCCAGCGGAACGGCGAACACCAGGCCGACGATGACCGGCGTCATCCACAGGAACAGCGGCGGGGACACGGCAAAGGCCGCTGCCGCGAACGAGAAGCCGAACAAGGTGTGCCAGCGATAGCGGCGCAAGCTCTCCCGCAGCGGCATGGCGGCGGCGGCGCGGCGCTGCGCGCTCCAGCCGGCGTCGCGTCCGAGCAGGATCTGCAGGACCGCGGCCGTCTGCATCAGCATCAGGATGGGAGCGGTCAGCCCCGAGATCAGCGTTTCGATCAGCAGCCCCGCAAATCCGCGCAGCGCGCCGCCGCAGCCGCGCCGCATCGAGCGGTCGCCGAGCAGGAGGAGGTAGCCGAGCAGCTTGGGCGCCAGCAACAGCCCGATCGTGCCGGCGAATACCTGCGCGGCGCGGACCGGATCCTGCGCCGGCCATTGCGGGAACAGCGAGAAGCCCGGAGCAAAATATTCCGGCCGGACGAAGCGCGCCTGCAGCGAGATCATCAATCCGACCAGCAGGAACGTGAGCCACATCGGCGCGGTCAGATAGGCACCGATGCCGGTGACGAGATGCAGCCGGCTGACCCAGTGGAAGCCGCGGGCCGGCAGCACCGCGAGGTGCTGCAGATTGCCCTGGCACCAGCGACGGTCGCGCAGCGCATAATCGCTGAGCGAGGGCGGGCACTCCTCGTAGCTGCCCGACAGGATCGGCGCCATGTAAATCGCCCAGCCGCCGCGGCGGAGCATCGCCGCCTCGACGAAATCGTGACTCAGGATGGTGCCGCCGAACGGCTTGCGCCCGCGCAGCTCCGGCAGCCCGGCGCGCTCGGCGAAGGCCCGCACTCGGATCGCCGCGTTGTGGCCCCAATAGTTTCCTTCCGCGCCGTGCCACCACGCGAGCCCATGGGCGATCAGCGGCCCGTAGACGCGGCCGGCGAACTGCTGCACGCGCGCAAACAGCGTGTTGGCGTTGACGATCACCGGGAGCGTCTGGATCAGCCCGACCTGCGGGTTGCGCTCCATGGCGGCGATCAGCCGAACGATGGTGGCGCCGGTCATCAGGCTGTCGGCGTCGAGAATGATCATCTGCTCGTAGCGCGCCCCGAAGCGGCGCAGCCAATCCGCGATGTTGCCGGACTTGCGGCCTTCGTTGACGGCGCGGTGGCGGTAGAAAATCCGCCCGTGGCCGCCGGTGCGATCGCGCAGCGCGACGAAATGCATCTCCTCGGCGATCCAGGTCTCCGGGTCTGTGCTGTCGCTGAGAATGAAGAAGTCGAAATGCTCGAGCGCGCCGGATTCCGCGAGCGAAGCGTAGATCGCCTCGATCCGGCCCATCAGATGCGGGGCGTATTCGTTGTAGGCGGGCACCAGCAGCGCGGTTCGGGTCGAAAGCCCGGGGAGCGGCCCGGCTTCCTCGATGCCGAGCTGGCGCGTGCCGCCGCGGAGGAGCGACACGAACCCGGCGAACGCGGTCGCGAACGAGAATGCGATCCAGGCGAACAGGACGACGTACAGCGCGAGAATGACCGCTTCGAGATTGGTCAGGCCGCCGACCTGCAGCACCAGATACATTTCGTATCCGGCAAATCCGGTCAGCACCAACGTCGCGCAGACGAGAACGACGCGGCGGCCCGACGTGCCGGGCGGCGAGGTCGGCGACCCGACCGGCTGCGGTTGCTGCCGCAGCGACTGGACCGGCATCGCCAGCGGCGCTTCGTCCGGCAGCGCCGGAGGCTGCGGCGTCGCCGCGGCGGGCGCGCCGTCCTGCAGGCGCGCTACGCGGTCCATCGATAGAGCCAGACTTCGGAAAGCATGGCTTCGCCCAGCATCAGTTGCGCGCGCAGCTCGACGGGCGATTGCCGCCCCGGCACGAGCTCGAAGCTCAGGCGCCAGCCGCCGGTTTCCGGATTGGGCTGGGTCACCACGTGCCGGATCTCGCCGGCGCCGGCGCTCACGAGCCCGCGGATGTTCTCGGGCGGGCCGGCGGCCTTGAGGTTCTCGCCCTGAAAGTCGAGCACGAACAGCCGCGTGCTGGAATCCGAGCCGCGGCCAGCGCGCGTCGCCCTCACCTCCGCCAGCTCGGGCTTGTAGGATTTGCCGGAGCCCCAATGCTGCCGGTAGGTGAACGTGTATTCGCCCTTGGCGCGCAGCGGCTCGTTCGGCCGCCAGAACGCGACCATGTTGTCGTGGATCTCCTCCTTGCTGGGAATTTCCACGAGGAACACGCCGCCACTGCCCCAGTCGCCGATCGGCTCGATCCACAGGCTGGGGCGCTTCTCGTAATGGGCTTCGAGATCCTGATAATCGCGGAAGTCGCGCTTGCGCTGGATCAGGCCGAAGCCGCGCGGATTGGTGTCGACGAAGGTGGAGATCTGCAGATCGCCGGGATTGTTCAGCGGCCGCCACAGGTGCTCGCCGCGCCCGTTGAGCATGCCGAGACCGTCGGAATCGTGAACCGCGGGCCGGAAATCATCGACATTGGCGCGATTGCCGGCGTCGAACATGAACATGCTGGTGAGCGGCGCGAGCCCCGCCGTCGCGATATCCGCGCGCGGGTAGAGCGCGGCCTCGACGTCGAACACGGTGGGGTCGCCCGGTCGGATCGTGAAGCGATAGGAGCCCGCCGCGCTCGGGGTATCGAGCAGTGCATGCACGACGACGGACTTGGTGTTGGGCTGCGGCCGCTCCAGCCAGAACGATTTGAACACCGGAAATTCCTCGCCTTTGGGATCGCCGGTGGCGAGCGCGAGCCCGCGGGCGGAGATGCCGAAGTTCAACCCCTTGGCCAGCGAGCGGAAATAGCTCGCGCCGAGGAAAACCGCGACTTCGTCGTAATAGTCCGGGCGATTGACCGGGGCGTGCAGGCGAAAGCCGGCAAAGCCGATATCGTCGCTGGGATCCGGAGACGTGATTTTTCCCAACGAGAACATGCCCGGCGAATACACGATGCGGCGGGCGCGGCCCTGATGGACCTCGAAAATGTCGATGCGGTCGGAATAATAGAAGCCGCGATGGAAGAATTGCGCCTCGAACGGCAGGCCCGCGCCGCGCCACAGCGCCTTCTCCGGCTCGAATCGGATCGAGCGGTACTGGTCGTAGGTCAGGTTCTTGAGCGTGTCGGGCAGGCGCGTGTCGGGCGGTTTGTATGGCTTTTGCGCGAGATCGCGCGCGAGCTGCCGCACGCTGAGCGCATCGAACGGCGAGCCCTCGTCGGGATTGGCCGCCGCGAGCGCCGTCCGCGGGTGTCGTTCGATGACGGCTAGGAAAGGCAGCGACAGGCCTGCAAGCACAAGGTCCCGACGGCGCAACTGCTTCCTCCCCCAACCTCGCGGGACTCGAGCGCTTTGCATCACGATGAGATCAGGGGCTGCGCACGGCGCAGACTGGTCCCCCGCATTTTTGCATCGAGATAATGGCAAGCCGCGTCCGCGGTTCCGCGATTTCCTGTTGCGCGCCGGCGCCGGCCGGCGGCAGGCGAGTCGCGCGAGCCCATTCATTCCGATTCGAGCCGGTTGCGATCCTGATTCTGCTCTCGCCGCCAACCGACGGCAGCCAAACAGGATTTCGATTCTCCGGAACGCCGAAGTTTGCCGGTACCATAGCACCTTTTCTGGCCCAAGCGTATGCCGACAGGATGGCGATTCGCGACCGTTCGCCGCCGCCGCGCCCTTCCGAATCCCCTTCCCTTCTCCGATATTTACCGCAATGCAGCTCGGCGTTTTCCCCGCAATCCACGGGCAACTTTCCCCAGATTTAGGGGTTGATTCAGACTCTCGCACTAGTTCTTGACTGCCGGGACGGAGTCGTCCTAGCCTTCGGGTGTCGGGCGCGGGTCGTACCAAGTGCTCGCCGGACGCCTCCCAGAACAGGCTAGCGACGCCGCTCCGCCGGGGCCGAAGGCTAAGGCGAGCCCATGGCTTCGCATGGACCGGAGGTCGGTAGCGACCCACTCAGAACGGGCGCCGCGAAGTGCCGGGCGTAACGGGACGTGGAGCAGAGTGCCGGGACCAACCGGCAGCGCGCGGGCTTTGGCCCACGCAAGGCGAAATGTCGGCGCGCGGGCAACCGGCGTCGACGAAAAAACGGGGTGGAGCAATGCGGATCGAGCGGCGATACACGAAGGAAGGCCAGTCGCCCTACGAGGCAATCGAGTTTCGTCTGACCACGAGCGAGATCCGCAATCCGGACGGCTCGGTGGTGTTCCGGGCGGAAGCGGTCGAAGTGCCGGCGTTCTGGTCCCAGGTCGCCTCCGACGTGCTGGCGCAGAAATATTTCCGCAAGGCCGGGGTGCCGGGGCGGCTCAAGCGCGTCGAGGAGGAGAGCGTTCCCTCGTTCCTGTGGCGCTCGGTCGCCGACGAGGCGGCGCTCGCCGCGCTCCCGGAGAAGGAGCGCTTGGGCGGCGAGACCTCGGCCAAGCAGGTCTTCGACCGGCTCGCCGGCACTTGGACCTATTGGGGCTGGAAGGGCGGCTATTTCGCCTCCGACCGCGACGCGTCGGCCTTCTTCGACGAGCTGCGCTACATGCTCGCGATGCAGATGGTCGCGCCCAATTCGCCGCAATGGTTCAACACCGGCCTCTACTGGGCCTACGGCATCGACGGCCCGAGCCAGGGGCACTATTACGTCGATTTCGCCACCGGCAAGCTCACCCGGTCGAAATCGTCCTACGAGCATCCGCAGCCCCACGCCTGCTTCATCCAGGGCATCGCCGACGACCTCGTCAACGACGGCGGCATCATGGATCTGTGGGTGCGCGAGGCCCGATTGTTCAAATACGGCTCCGGCACCGGCTCGAATTTCTCGAAACTGCGCGGCGAAGGCGAACGGCTCTCCGGCGGCGGCAAATCCTCCGGCCTGATGAGCTTCCTCAAGATCGGCGACCGGGCCGCCGGCGCGATCAAGTCGGGCGGCACCACGCGGCGCGCGGCCAAGATGGTCGTGGTCGACGTCGATCACCCCGACATCGAGCAGTACATCGACTGGAAGGTGCTGGAGGAGCAGAAGGTCGCCAGCCTCGTCACCGGCTCGCGCATCAACCAGCGGCACCTCAAGGCGATCTTCAAAGCCTGCGTCAATTGCGAGGGCTCGGGTGACGATTGCTTCGATCCCGACAAGAACCCGGTGCTCCGCCGCGAGATCAAGGCGGCGCGCAGAAATACGGTGCCCGACAATTACATCCGCCGGGTGATCCAGTTCGCCAAGCAGGGCTACACCGACATCGAGTTCCCGATCTACGACACCGACTGGGATTCGGAGGCCTATCTCACCGTCTCCGGCCAGAACTCGAACAATTCGGTGCGCGTGACGGACGAGTTCCTGAAAGCCGTCGAGGCCGACGGCGATTGGGACCTGACCTGGCGCACCAAGCCCGGCAAGGTCGCCAAGACCGTCAAGGCCCGCGCGCTGTGGGAGAAGATCGGCTACGCCGCCTGGGCGAGCGCCGATCCCGGCCTGCAGTTCCACTCGACCGTCAACGATTGGCACACCTGCCCGGCCTCCGGCCCGATTCGGGCCTCCAATCCGTGCTCGGAATACATGTTTCTCGACGACACGGCGTGCAATCTCGCTTCACTCAACCTGCTCGCGTTCCGGAATCCGGTCTCCGAGTCTCCTCCCCCTGCAAGGGGGAGGTCGGCGAGCGAAGCGAGCCGGGTGGGGGTCGAATCTTCCGCTGGCGACCCCACCCCGGACCGCCTGCGGCGGTCCGACCCTCCCCTTGCAGGGGAGGGAGAAGGAAGGTTGTGGACCGTCGTGCTCGAGATCTCGGTGCTGATGGCGCAGTTTCCCTCGAAGCAGATCGCGCTGCTCTCCTATGAATACCGCACGCTGGGGCTCGGCTACGCCAACATCGGCGGCCTCTTGATGTCGTCGGGCATTCCCTATGACAGCGAGGCCGGCCGCGCGATCTGCGGGGCGATGTCGGCGATCATGACGGGCGTCTCCTACGCGACCTCGGCGGAGATGGCGGCCGAACTCGGCCCCTTCCCGGGCTATAAGAAGAACCGCGAGCACATGCTGCGCGTCATCCGCAATCACCGGCGCGCGGCCTACGGCGCCAAGACCGGCTACGAGAAGCTCTCGACCCCGCCGGTGCGGCTCGACCACGCCGCCTGCCCGGACGCGGAGCTGATCGAGCACGCGAGACTCGCCTGGGACCAGGCGCTCACCCTGGGCGAGGCGCACGGCTATCGCAACGCGCAGGCGACCGTGATCGCCCCGACCGGCACCATCGGCCTGGTGATGGATTGCGACACCACCGGGATCGAGCCGGATTTCGCCCTGGTGAAATTCAAGAAGCTCGCCGGCGGCGGCTATTTCAAGATCATCAACCGCGCGGTGCCGGAGGCGTTGCGCGTGCTCGGCTACAGCGAGGCCGAAATCGCCGAGATCGAGGCCTATGCGGTCGGCCACGGCACGCTGTCGAACGCGCCGGCGATCAACCACACGACGCTCCAAGCCAAGGGGTTCACGGCGGAGATCATCGAGAAGATCGACAAGGCGCTGCCCACCGCCTTCGACATCAAGTTCGTGTTCAACAAATGGACGCTCGGCGAGGAATTCTTGCGCGACACGCTCGGCATCCCGGCCGAGACGATGGTCGCGCCCTCGTTCGACCTGCTCACGCACGTCGGCTTCGGCAAGCGCGAGATCGAGGCCGCCAACATCCACGTGTGCGGGGCGATGACGGTCGAGGGCGCGCCGCATCTCAAGCCCGAGCACTATCCGGTGTTCGACTGCGCCAACCCGTGCGGGCGCACGGGCAAGCGCTATCTCTCGGTCGAGAGCCACATCCGCATGATGGCGGCGGCGCAGCCGTTCGTCTCCGGGGCGATCTCGAAGACCATCAACATGGCGAACGAGGCGACGGTCGAGGACTGCAAGGCCGCCTATCTGCTCTCCTGGAAGCTCGCGCTCAAAGCCAACGCGCTCTACCGCGACGGCTCGAAACTCTCGCAGCCGCTGCAGAGCCAGCTCATCGCCGACGAGGAAGAGGAGGAGGACGAGCTCGCTTCCGTGAAGGCGGGGGTCGAGGCGTTCCTCGAAAAGCCGGCGGCAGCGCGCGCCGCGGGCATCGCCGAGCGCATCGTCGAGAAGGTGGTCGAGCGCATCACGGTGCTGCGCGAGCGCGAGCGCCTGCCCGACCGGCGCAAGGGCTACACGCAAAAGGCGGTGGTCGGCGGCCATAAGGTCTACCTGCGCACCGGCGAATATGAGGACGGAAGGCTCGGCGAGATCTTCGTCGACATGCATAAAGAGGGCGCGGCACTGCGCTCGCTGTTGAACAATTTCGCGATCGCGGTCTCGCTCGGCCTGCAGTACGGCGTGCCGCTCGAGGAATATGTCGACGCCTTCACGTTCACGCGGTTCGAGCCGTCGGGCCCGGTGCAGGGCAACGATTCGATCAAATATGCGACGTCGATCCTCGACTACGTGTTTCGCGAACTCGCGGTGAGCTATCTCTCCCGCTTCGATCTCGCCCATGTCGACCCGACCGAGATCGGCACCGGGTTCGACGCGCTCGGCCGCGGCGTCGAGGAAGGCAAGACCGGCGGACCGTCGAAATATGTCTCGAAAGGCCTCACGCGCTCGCGCGGCGACAAGCTGGTGGTGATGTCCGGCGGGGGCGGCGGCGGCGCGGGGGGCGGCGGCTCGGCCGGCGGCGGTGGCGGCACGACCGAGGCGCGCTCTTCTTCTCCCTCCCCCCTTGTGGGAGAGGGCCGGGGTGGGGGGTCAACCAACGTAACCTCGTTTGCAGGCTCCGGCGCAGCCGCCCGAGGGGGCACCGCACCCGCGCTTAAGGCCGAGCCCGAGCAAAGCCTGAGAAGCGCGCCCGACCCGCTCGCCTGGTCGCAGAAGGAGGCCCGCGCCGCGGCGGCTGAAAAGCGCGCCGAGGCCAAGGCCAAGGGCTACGAAGGCGAAGCCTGCGGCGAATGCGGGAATTTCACCTTGGTGCGCAACGGCACCTGCATGAAATGCGACACCTGCGGCAGCACCACGGGGTGCAGCTGATATTTGTTCCCGTCATCCTGAGGTGGCCGCGCGCAGCGCGGCCCTCGAAGGATGCAGGGAAATCGCTTCGAAGAATGAGCGCGGCCTTCGAGGCTCGCCGTCTGCGACGGCTCGCACCTCAGGCTGACGAGAGCGAGGAAGCCATGACCCGCGACCGCATCCTGTTCCTGATCCTCGGCGCGCTCGTCGTCGCCGTCATTGTGCTCGGCTATCAACTCCAACAAGAGCGCAAGAAGACCACCGGCATCGACATCAACATCGGCGAGAAGGGCATCTCGATCGAGAAGAAATGATCTACCTCGTGCAACCGGTCACAAAATAGATCCCAAATGGCACCGCGTTGATCAAGACCCACAACATGGAACGAGTTCTTACCGATATCGATTCCGATCACGGCGATCGTCGTGCTGAAGTGCTGAGACATGGCGTGCTCCTTGACTTTGGCGCCCCTGGCAAGGTTCGCTCGCCGGTGGGGCAAAGCACGGCCGGACCATCCCATTAGCGGAACCTCGGCGTGCCGAACCTCACTAGCGCTCAAGTTGGTGGCCGTCAGGTTGCTCGGCACTGCTGACTTTTATGCCAGAGCTAAGCTACACTGCCGCTCGTGTCCTGCAGGGTGTGAACCTAGGTTAGCCGTGGTGCCACGATGCCAGTGCAACGCGACTCGGTTCAACTTGAAGAGCGCAAGTTTGAGCTCGACGCCGAGATTCGACGTCGCGACATGGCCATCAAGGAGGCCGAGGCCAAGCGGACCGGACTTTCCGCGGCTCAAGCTACAGTAGCTGGCGCGGCTATAGCTCTCGTTAGCGGCGTGGCTGGCGCATTGATTACTGCATGGTCGTCGCAAAGCATCGAAATCGGAAAATCACTGACTTCGCTACAAATCGAAGAACTTAAGGCGAAGGGCAATCTTGATCTTGAAAGGAGCAAACAGCTTGCCACTGAATCTCTTGAGCGTAAGAAGTTCGAGACGTCGCTAATCCTCGAGGCAATTAAGACTTCTTCCAGGGCCGATGCGATTAGGAACCTGAAGTTCTTCGTTGCCGCAGGATTTGTGAGCGACCCGGATGGGAAGATCGCTCGGCTGAGCGACGAAAGCCTTCCCTCGATTAGCACGCCTTCCCAAGAATCCGCTGGTCGAGCCTTGCGAGCGACAGGTAGTATCAATGTACGCTCCTCCACTGAAGGGGCCTTTGTCTGCACGGGCGTAGGTATCAGTCCGCAGCACGTAGTGACGGCCAGTTTCTGCATCACTGGTCCAAGCGGCAGAACGACCTCTGAGAGGAGCATCGAATTCAAAACAGAGAAGAGCACTTTTCCGTTGCGAGTAATAAAGCTGGCAGATGAGTCAAAATTGGCGCTGCTGCAGGTCGATTCTGCTGCCCGACTAGACGCTTTTCTCGATCGGACGCGCGTCAGAGATCCTTTGCTTGGAGAGCGCGTGTACTTTGCATTGGCGCTCCCCGACCTCTCTGTTCAACTTCGAACATGTGAAATCACCAAGAGCTTGGCAACCGACAACGACTTCGAAAACAACTGCTCAACCGGACCAGGTTCAGCCGGTGCTATAATAATCGCAGTGGCGGATGACGCGTTGCTGGGAATCCACCACTCCAGGCGAACCTCGGGTGAAGGTGGTGTGGCAGCAAAGTTATCGAAAGCCCTAACATACTTAAGTCCTGATTTGCCCCCACTCGACGGCGCGCAGTTACGTCCTCCCTAGTATTCCCTCAACTGATCGAGACTTGCCGGCAAGGTCCGCCTTTGGCACTTATGCGACCTTCCCCGACGGCAGACGAAAGGCAGATATTGGCCCAAAACGGCGCATCGCTGGGCTTCTATCGATCCTCGCTCATGAGTTCAGGCCTTAGTCAATTGCTGCAGCGGACCCGACGCAGAGACCGAAAATGAAGCTCGGCATCTACCTCAACTCGCAGCATCGCGAGCGCGACGATCCGGCCCGGCGGCTTGCCGAGACGCTGGAGCAGGCGCGGCTCGTCCGCACGCTCGGCTTCGATTCGATCTGGGCCGGCGAGCACCACCTCGTGCCGGGCTTCCACTATTTCCCGCAGCTGCCGCTGCTCGTGCGGATCGCGGCCGAGGCCGAAGGGCTCACGCTCGGCACTCACGTGACGCTGTTGCCGCTGCACAATCCGGTGGAGCTCGCGGAGGTCGGCGCCTTCCTCGATCTCGTCACCGGCGGAAAATTCCTGCTCGGGGTCGGGCTCGGCTATCGGCCGGAAGAATTCGCCGCGTTCGGCGTGCCGATGGGCGAGCGGGTGAGCCGGCTGACCGAGGGTGTCGAGATCATCCGGCGGCTGTGGACCGAGGACCGCGTCACCCATCAGGGGCGGCACTGGCAATTCTCCGACGCCAGCATCCGGCCGCGCCCGCTGCAATCGCGCCCGCCGATCCTGATCGGCGCCCAGGCGGAGCCAGCGATCCAGCGCGCGGCGCGCATCGGCGACGGCTGGCTGCTCGTGCCGACGCCGACGATGGAAAAACTCTCCGAGCAGATGGCGCTCTACCGCTCCGCGCGGAGCGCCGCCAAGCTGCCAATGCAGGAGCACATCTGCCGTCTCTACGAGGTTGCGTGCGCGTCCGACGAGGAGACCGCGTTTCGCCGCGTCGCGCCGTATCTGCTCGAGAAATACGCATCCTATGCGGCGTGGGAGCTCGGGGGCGTCGCGGAGAAGCGCGACGGCGCGCCCGAGGAGCAATTGCGCCGCTTGGCGAAAGACCGCTTCGCGATCGGCACACTCGCGCAAGTCACGGACGCGCTCCTGGCACAGCATCGCGCCGGCATCACGCAGGTCGCCATGCGGGTGAGCTGGCCGGGCATGGGCCAGGACGACATTCTGGCCTCGATCGAACTCATCGGCCGCAACGTGCTTCCCGAGGTCCGCCGCAGGACCTCCGCCGGCGGGTAGCTCCCCCACGTCATTGCCGCAATTGGGGGCTAGAGCGCGCGGCCTCGATCAAGTCAAACCCACCTCTACGAAGCCCCAACCCCGGAGAGTTCACCCATGGCAGACCTCACGCTCTATCACGCCGCGCCGTCGCGCTCCTCGATCGTGCACTGGATGCTCGAGGAGGTCGGCGAGCCCTACGACATCCAACTAGGGCGAGAACCGCCGGCCCGACTACCTCGCCGTCAATCCGATGGGCAAGGTGCCGGCGCTGCGCCACCGCGACGTCGTCATCACCGAGGCGTCGGCGATCTGCGCGTATCTCGCCGACGAATTCCCGCGCGCCAAGCTCAACGTGCCGATCGGCAACCCGAAGCGCGGTGTCTACCTGAAATGGCTGTTCTTCGGTCCCAGCTGCGTCGAGCCGGCGATCTGGGAGCGCGCCTATCCGCGCAAGGAGGCGGCGCCGCGCGCGGCGCTCGGCTTCGGCGAGTTCGAAACGGTCATCGACGTGCTGGCCAAGGCGGCGGCCGCGGCGCGGCCCTATCTCATGGGCGAGCAATTCACCGCCGCCGACGTGGTGATCGGCTCGGGGCTGCGCTGGGGCACGATCTTCAAGCTCATCCCGGAGCGGCCGGAGTTCGCCGCCTATCTCGCGCGGCTGAACGAGCGCCCGGCATTGAAGCGGACGATGGCGAAAGACGCCGAGCTGCAGCAGAAGCAGGAAGCCGCATAGGCTCGACCCCCCACCCGGCTCGGTACTTCGCACCTCGCCACCCTCCCCACCGCTTCGCGGGGGGAGGGAATCCCACAGGTCAAACGCCCGGGCGTCGCGGAAGTCGGACTGGCTTGCGCGGCGCCCGCTCCGCGCAGAACGCCTCGACCGCGCCGGTGACCGCCGCGGCGATCGCCGCCTGGCGCTCCGGAGATTCCAGCAGCAATTCCTCGTCGCGATTGACGATCGAGCCGGCCTCGAGCAGGACGGCGGGCATCCGGGTCTTCCGGAGCACGATCAGCTGGTCGTAGCGGTAAACTCCGGCCTCGGCGTCGACCAGCTTTCGCTGCCGGCTTCCCATGAATTTTTCCGTGTAATGCGGCGTGTACTGCAGGCCGCGCGCTTTGAGCTGATTGCCGAGAAGCCTGCCGAAGCGCAGGCTGCCCCTGGGATCCCCATTGTCATTCGAGATGAAAATGGAATGGCCCTTGAAGCGGTCGCTGAAAGCGTGCTCGCGGCCGTCGTACTCCCATCTCTCCACGAAGGGATCCGGGACGCCGTCATGATGGATCGAAAGGAAGAGATCGGCCCCCAGGCTGTTCGCGCGCGCGGCGCGCTCGAGGAGCCCGCGAGGCGGCGGCGCGGCCGTGATCAGCTCGACGGTCTTGCCGAATCCGGCAGCCACCAGCATCTGCTCGATCTGGTTCGCAAGGCGGAGGTTGAACATATATTCGGTCGCGCCGCGGGCACTCAGCACGCCGTGCCGTTCGACGGTGTGTCCCACGTCCACGATGACGCGGAATGCCGCGCGGTTGCAGCTCGAGCGGTCCGTTCGAACCGGGGAAGCGCCGGCGATCTCGCCCCATGCGGAATGCACGGCGCCGCGCCAAAGCAGGATCGACAAGGCGACGAGCGCCATTGTCGCGACGCACCGCGGACTGCGCATCAGCATCCCCCGTTCGACCTTCCCCATAGCGAGATCAGCTTCGCGCGTCTACGGCCTTCGCGTTCGCCAGATCAGATTCAATGACGTTCCGCTCTCGCAGGCCGGCATCGGCAATGTAGGGTGGGCGCGGCGCGCGTGTGCGCCCCCCGCTTTCGCTGGCGCAAGTCTTGCCCATTCTACATCAGCTCGCGTAGCGGAACTTCGGCTGCCAACCTGCGGCGCCTTCCGGAATGAGATCCAGCAGGTGCCAGACGCTGCAGAAATCGTCGCCGTGGGTGAAGGCGGTGTCCGCCACTCGCAGGATTTTGTCGCCCCTGCGCTTGAATACCGAGACGCCCGGCATCGCGCCGCCGTTGCGCACATAGCCCATATCGTCGGCGAACGTCGTGCCGTGGTGCGAGACCATGGGGAACTTCCAGCCGCGGGAAGCGGCGAAGCTCTGCTGTTTGTCGGGCGGGTCGGGCGAGGACACGACGAAGGCGGCACGATCGCGCAAGTGCTCGAATACGCCGTTGAAACCGTCGGCCCACATCGTGCAATTCGGGCACCCGGTGCCCATGTTGTGGATGACGAACAGCGTGTCCTTGTCGCCGAACAAGGCGGAGAGCCGAACCTTCCCCTGCGGGGTTGTGAGTTCGTAGTCGCGCACCTCCTCGGGCTCGATCGATGCCTGCGCGTTGCGCATTTTCTCGCGAATCTCGGTGATCTGACGCCGATACTCGCTGAGCTGCCGGGTCGTTTGTCGATAGTTCATCCTTCTGCTCCGATGCTTGAAATTCAGCTGCCGTAATTGTCGCGATGGCGCACCCAGGCCTGCGGATTGGGTCCCTGGTCCGCCTCGTTGCGTCCCATCGGAACGAGATCCAGGTACTGATAGGCCACGTTCATCATGTCGAGACCGCGGCCGTAGCAGGAATAGGTGTGAAAGATCGCGCCGCTTGCGTCCCGGTAGAACACGCTGATGCCCGGCTGCTCCGGGACCGAGGATTTGGACCAGGCATAATTGTAAAAGATTTCGCCGTTCGCCAGCGCTTCCGGGGTGAACGACACGTGATAATCGAAATTGAAGTCGGTGTTTTCGGACGAGACCCACTTGAAGGTCCAGCCCATACGTTTGCGGAAGGCTTCGATCTTCGCCAACGGCGCCCGCGAGATTGCGATCAGCGTCACGTCGCGCGCCCCAAGATGCACGACGTTGCGCTCGAAATTGTCGGCCCAGAACGAGCAGCTCTTGCAACCGACGTCCCAGTCCGGGGCGAACATGAAATGATAGACGACAAGCTGGCTGCGGCCGGCGAACAGCTGCGCGAGCGTCTCGCTGCCTTGCGGGCCCTCGAAGCGATATTCCTTGGCGACGCGCACCCACGGCAGCTCGCGTCGCGCCTGGCTCAGCTCATCGCGCAGCCGCGTGAATTGCTTTTCCTTGGCGAGAAGCCGCTTGCGCGCCTCCAGCCAGTGTTCGGGCGTGACGACTTGATGCTCGTTCATGCTCACTTCTCCCGTTGCGATTTGACGGATCGGCTGCGTCTCCGGGGCAACGCCGGCTTGGCCGGCCTGCTTCGGCCCGCCTTGCGCGCGGTTGCGGATTTCTCGCGTTCGATCTCTTGCAGCGAGGCCGCCAGGAGATCGAACTGAGCCTGCCAGTATTTGCTGTAGCGGTTGAGCCAGACGGCCGCCCCGTAGATCGGCCCCGCGTCCAAACGGCAGCGGCTGATGCGGCCGGTGCGCTCCTGCGTCACCAATCCGGCGCGCACCAGGACCTGAATGTGGCGCGACACGGCTTGGAGCGAAATGTCGAAATGCGCGGCGGTCTCCGACACCAGCAGGTCCTGCCCGTCGAGCCGGTCGAGAATCTCGCGCCGCACCGGGTCCGAGAGCGCGGCAAACACCAAGCTCAGTGCGTGCTGCTCGTCGTCCCGGGACGGCGTCTGCCCGACCACGCGCAGATGCGACGGGTTTCCCATGGAGCCAGCGCCTTATCATCAACCAGTCCGTTGATATTCAACCGCACTGTTGATGATATGTCAAGCCCGCGTAGCGGGGTCCGCCGACGGCCGGATTTCGTGCCGCTCGCGCCGGGGACCGCCGAGTCTGGGTTTGGCCCACTTCCCAGGTCGAGGACGCACACTACCGTAGCGGCCCACCTCTCGCCGTCAGGCCGGCTGATCGCGCGGCACGATCGATCGATCCGGCTCGCGGTGGTCGGCCGCGGCGCGGGCCGGATCGGCGAGGCGCACGTCCTGGATCGGCGAGGGAATCTCGATTCCCTCGCGCTTGAACGCGTCCCACAGCGCCAGCAGCACGAGCCCGCGCACGTTCGTTATCCCCGCGACCGGATCGTCGATCCAGAACCGGAGCATGAAATCCAGCGACTTCGAGCCGAACGCAACGAAATGGCAGACCGGCGCCGGCTCCGCCAGCACCCGCGGCGCCGCGGCCGCCGCCTCGACCGCGACCCGCCGCACCTGGTGCGGATCGCTCGCGACGTCGACCCCGAACGGCACGTCGAGGCGGATTTCTTCCTTGGTATAGGACCAGTTGATCACGCGTTGCGTGACGAGGTCCTCGTTCGGGATGAGCACCTCGCGCCCGTCGCGGGTGATGACCGCGATGCAGCGGGTGTTCATCGCGTTGACCCAGCCGTAGCTCTCGCCGACCGTGATGACGTCGCCGGGCTTGATCGACTTGTCCACCAGCAGGATGATCCCGCTGACGAAATTCGACACGATCTTCTGCAGGCCGAACCCGACGCCGACGCCGAGCGCCCCGGTGAAGATCGCAAGCGCGGAGAGATCGATCCCGGTCGATCGCACCACGATCAGGATCGCCAGCGTCATGAGCGTGAGCCGGACCAGCTTTCCGATCAGGACCTGGAACGACGGCGTCAGATCCGACGCGCCGTGCACGCGGCGCTCGAGAAAACCGCTCAGCGCGGAGGCCGCCCACACCGCCAGGATGAGCAGCAGGATGGTCTTGAGCACGAGCAGCGGCGTGACGCGCAAATTGCCGATGACGACGGCAACGGAATCGAGCGCATCCGCGGTCGGACCAAGCAGCCCGAGAATGCTCAACGCCGCGATGGTCCAGGCGGAGACGGCAAGGATACGGAAGATCAGGCGGTTGCGGATGAGGCCGGCGATCACATGGATGGCGACCCACGCGGTGGCGAGCTTGCCCACGATCCCGAGCAGATAGCTGGCGGCCGGCAGGGTGAGCGCCAGCATCGCCACCTGGATGAGCGCCAATATCCCGACGAAGGCGATCACGCCGACATTGGCCGCGATCGCGCGCGCGAGGAGCCGCAGGAACGACGGCCAGCCCATGGTCAGCTCGACGAGATCGACGCGCCTGCGAACGAGCGCGGCGATCATCGCGGCGGCGGCAGCCGCGAGCAGGATCAGCGCCAGCTGGACGAGAAACGAGATCGAAGCGACCTCGGCGCCGATCGCGCGCGCCGCATCGCCGAGACCGCTGATGATCTGCTCCACATCATTCATTGCCGGTTCCTCGAGACGTGCTGCACCAGCACGCGTGGGCCTCGCACGAAGGCCCTGAAACCAAACATGAATCAACGCGCGGAATGCTCCCAGGGTTGCAGCCTGCAGGGTCCTTGTTCTCCTGTGTACTGGGCAAATCGTCAACGAATCCGGCGGTCGGTGCCCTTGACCGATGCCGATTTTGCCTGGCCTACGAATTGAGCGATCATCTCGGCGAAACCATGCGGAACGCAGTCGTGACAGCGCTCGTCATCATCGGTGGCATCCTCGCCGTCCTTGTGCTCGGCATCGCCGTCTTCATCGCAGCGAATTGGGCGCCGGAGAAGAGCGTCGAGGAGCTCGCGCGCTGGGCGTCGCCGCCCTCGACCTTCGTCGATGTGCTCGGCATGAAGGTGCACCTGCGCGACGAGGGGCCGCGCGATGACGCAAGCCCGATCGTGCTGCTGCACGGCACCGGATCCTCGCTCCACGCGTGGGAAGGCTGGGCGCAGGCGCTCAAAGCGCAGCGGCGCGTCATCCGGTACGACCTCGCCGGATACGGCCTCACCGGCCCGTCGCCGGACAATATCTATTCGCTCGACGACGACGTGCGCCTCGTCCTCGCCATGCTGGACAAGCTCGGCGTGCAGCGCTGCGTGCTCGGCGGCAATTCGCTCGGCGGGGCGATCGCGTGGCGGACGGCGCTGGCGCATCCCGCGCGGGTCGAAAAACTCATCCTGGTCGACGCTGGCGGCTACCCGCCGCACGCGACTTCCCTTCCGTTCGGATTCCGGTTGGCGCGGCTTGCGCGGTTTCCGCTCGTCGGCACGCTGCTCGAACACATTCTGCCGCGCAGCCTGGTCGAGCAGGGCTTTCGCAGCATCTACGGCGATCCCAGCAAGGTCACGCAGGAGCAGATCGATCGCTCCGTCGAGCTCACGCAGCGCGCGGGCAACCGCCGGGCACTGCTCGAGCGCGCGAGGCAACGGCGGACCGGCATTCTCGCCGAGCGCATCCGGGAGCTGAAGTTGCCGACGCTCGTCCTGTGGGGCGGCCGCGACCGCCTGATTCCGCCCGATGATGCCGAGCGCTTCCATCGCGAAATTCAAGGCAGCACGCTGGCGATCTTCGAGGATCTCGGCCACGCACCGGAGGAGGAGGACCCGACCCGCACTGTCGCGGCGGTGAAGCAATTTCTCAGGATGGAGTGATGCTGACGGCGGCGGCCAGTTTGTGAGTCGTGAATTAGGAGGAAGGCGGCGCGGCGGGCGAACAAGCTGAACAGCCGTTCATCTCACGATCGGTCTTAACGATTTGGCGCGGAGACCCACGGCGCTCGCGCGCCGGGGAGGAACATGGAAGCCGAGAACGGCGTTGTTGATCGGGGAGGGTTTAGTGACCTCTGGAGGAAAGCATGCGCGCATCTTCTTTCATCTTCGCTGCCGTGGCCGGCGTCGCCGTCGGCTTTGTCGGCACGCCTGGCGCCAATGCCATGACATCTACCTCGCCCTCCGGCGTGCGGGTGGCGACCGAGGCGATGGACACCTCGGCGCTGGTCCACTGCCGGCCGTTCCGGCACTGGCATGAATGGGAGCATCGCCGCACGTTCGGCTGCGGCGGCGGCGGCAGCGTCGAGATCCGGCGCGGCCACCGCGTCGGCGTCGGAATCGAGGAACGCCAACGCAGCCGCACCTCGATCCACTCCCGCAGCAGTGTCACGCGCGGCGAGACCTCGGTGCGCGGCTCGACGAGTAGCAAGACCGGCGAAAGCACCAAGTCGAGCACCACCACCAAGTCCGGCGGCACGTCGGGTGCCACGACCGGCCGCGGTCAGGGCGGCGAGAAGTCGTCGACCGGCGGTTCGAGCGGCGGTGGAATGAGCGGATCCGGCGGAACTTCCGGCGGCCAGAAGCAGTAGTCCCGCGTGAAGGGCCGCATTCGGCCCGCTCGCAATTCGTGCGCGCTCCCCGTCGAGGGCAGGCTTGCCTTCGGCGGGGCGCGGCGTCTTTGCGCCTGAGATGCCGGAGATGGTAACGGGTCGGCCTCTGGTACCGAGGCGCGTTGCGAATCCTGGTCCATGCCCCGCCCGTTCCGCATCGAAGGCTATGTGATCGTCTCCGCCGACGGCATGATCGCCGGCGCCGACGGGGCGATGCCGCAGGCGCTGAAAATCGAGGCCGATCAGCGCTTCTTCCATGCCTCGCTCGACCATGCGGGGGCGCTCGCACACGGCCGCCATTCGCAGGAGACCGACCCGCGCGCGCCGCAGCGGCGGCGGCTGATCCTGACCCGGCGCATTCAAGCGCTCACGCCCGATCCGCAGAACCCCAATGCGGTGTGGTGGAACCCGGCGGGCGCCAGCCTCGAAGAGGCCTGGAACGCGCTCCGCCCCGCGCGGGACGTGCTCGCGGTGATCGGCGGCACCGAGGTGTTCGGGCTGTTCCTTGCAATCGGCTACGACGTTTTCCATCTCAGCCGGGCCGGCAAGGTGCGCCTGCCGGGCGGGAGGGCGGTGTTTCCCGGCGTCGGTCCGCGCACGCCCGAAGACCTGCTGGCGGCGCATGGGCTAAAAGCCGGTCCGGTGCGAGTGCTCGACGAAGCCGCGGGCGCGACGCTGTGCAGCTGGATGAGGGCCGAAGACAGGACGATGGAGGACGGATGATCCATGCGGCAAGCGCGCAAACTCTTATCTGTGCTCGATGCTCCGTCGTCCATCGTCGAGGCCTCGGTCGAAAATCCCAACGCGGCCCTCGAATACGAGATCGCCCGGGAAAAGGCATCGAGCCTCGGGCGGCTCGGGTGCCGGCTCGAGGCCGCGCTCGCGGCGCTGCAGGCCTTCGATCAGTCTCACGTGCGGCGAAATCTCGGCGGCGAGCGCGAGGCGCTGCTCGCCGAGGCCGGAACGCTGCTGTGGTATTTCATCGTGCAACGCGAAGCCTGCGGGCTGCGCGACAGCGCGCGGGTGATGCAGGACTACGGCGTGCCGCGAGACGTGCGCGCCCGCATGGGAGTCAGCCGACGCACGATGGAAGATGGGCGACAGACGAAAGACAGGTAATTTCCTGTCCTCCGTCGTCTGTTCTCCGTCATCAGTAGTAGCAATAGCCGGGCCGGACCAGCATGTACTCGCCGGTCGGATAGCGGTAGTAGCAGCGGCCCTGCCAGAAGTAATAGCCGCGGCGGCGCTCGGCCTGCGCCCCGATCATCGCGCCGGTCGCGCCGCCGATCAGCGCGCCGGCGGCCGCGCCGCCGGCCCGGCCGGTCACCGCGCCCCCGATCGCGCCGCCGAGAATAGCGCCGCCGATGGCGCCGCCGAGCGTCTCCTGCGCCTTGGCCTGCGGCGTCGGCAAGGTCGCGGCAAGCGCCAGGAACGCCGCCGCCATGGCAGTGGTGCGGATCATCGCGAATCTCCCCTTCGTGCTTCGCCCCGTCGGCTTCTAAGCCGTGGCGGATGATTTTTCAAATCGGCACAGGAATGCGGCTTTTGTTCTGCAGTCGCTTCGCTCGATCCGGGCTACGGCCCCCGGCCGGCGAGCCCGGCTCGTTTGCAATCGAAGCTCGATCGGCGGCAAACTGAGGCAAACGCGCCGCTCGCGGCCGCACAATGCAACCAGCCAGGGAGGATGCCATGCCCAACCTCACCCGCCGGACCTTGTTGCAGGCAACCGCCGGAATCGCCGTCGCGGCCGTGGCGCCGCGCATCGTGCTCGCCCAGACCACGCCGCCTGCGGCCGGCCCGTTCCGGCAGGATCCCCTCCCCTATGCGGCGAACGCGCTCGAACCCGCGGTCGATGCCCGCACCATGGAGATCCATCACGGCAAGCACCACGCCGCCTATGTCTCCAACCTCAACACCATCGCCAAGGACAACCCGCAGATTGCGCAAATGCCGGTCGAGCAGGTCTTGGCGAAGCTCGGCGAGCTGCCGGACACGATCCGCACGATGGTGCGCAACAATCTCGGCGGCCATGCCAACCACACCATGTTCTGGCAGATCATGGGCCCGGGCGGCCGCAAGCCGGAGGGCGAGGTCGCCTCGGCGATCGAGCGCGATCTCGGCGGCCTCGACAAGTTCCAGGCCGACTTCAATGCGGCCGGGCTTCGGGTGTTCGGCTCGGGCTGGGTCTTCGTCACGGTGACCCGCGAGGGCAAGCTCGCGATCGAAACCCGCCCCAACCAGGATTCGCCGCTGATGGACGGCAAGCGCGCGCTGTTCGGCAATGACGTGTGGGAGCACGCATATTACTTGCAATATCAAAATCGTCGGGCCGATTACCTCAAGGCATGGTGGAACGTCGTGAACTGGCCGAAGGTCGCCGAGCGCTATGCCGCCGCCAAGGCCGGGACGCTCCAAATCTAGCGTTGCGTTCCCGCTACTATGATACCTCTACCACCCAAGGAGCAGGTATCCACGAATATTATGCCCTAGATTGCAGTTGTGCTGGCGCACAGGCCCGGCCTCCAGTAACATGGTTTGCCTGCGGCAAGCCGGGCCCGCGGTCAATTTGCGCACCTCTCGAGAACGTACGCCAAGGCATGTTGGACGGAATAAGGTACCTGTGCCGCGAGCGTAGGAAATAGCTGATCACCGGCGGCAATCTTTAAAACTGGCGGCTTGAAGATGGAACGCAGCAAGACGAGAACCAAAGCACCCGACGCCCGCGATATGGATGTCGGCCGTAGAATTCGCGCGCAACGTCTGGTTTGCCGCATGTCGCAAACCGAGCTCGCGAACAACCTGGGAGTTACTTTTCAGCAGGTGCAGAAGTACGAGAAAGGCGTCAACCGGGTCGGCGCGGGACGTTTGTCGCGCATTGCCGACGTGCTCAATGTTCCCGTCGCATTCTTCTTCAGCGGTGATATGAGCCCCTCGGTCGCATCCGACAGCGCCAGCACCGGTTTGAGCTTCCTGGAGACCGCCGGCGCCGTCCGCCTGGTCCGCGCTTATTCGACGATCGAGGATCCGCAGATCCGTCGCGCGCTCGTCGATCTGGCGGAAGAGATCGCCGGATCGCGCGGCCGCGAGCCGGGCAGACACGCGGGCGCCGAGGCTCGCAAGCGCGGGCGCAGGGACGGCCGCAGGGCAAGGCTTTCCTGAAGCTTTGCTGCGTTCCCCGGACGCGGCGCAGCGCACCGGAACTCGGGTGTTCCCGAGTTCCGGCAATATCTGGACTCGCAAGTCGGAAACATCCGACTTGCATGCGGTGCGCCGCTGAACCGCGACACGAGGCGCCGGGTTTCGTTACCTACCCCGCCCTCGCCTTCTCCACGATCTCGGCAATGAACCGCGGCAGCGCGAAGGCGGCGCGCTGCACCTGCGGCGTCCAATACCGGGTCGGGAATCCTCCCGCCGCGGCGTAACGCTCGGCGAGGGTCTCGACCGGCAGCGTGCGCGATCGCGGATCGTCGGCGGCCCACCCCATTGCCATGTGGCCGCCGATGTAGGTCGGGATGGCGGCGACGTAGCAGCCGGCGTCGGCGAACAGCTTGCGAAAATGCCCGACGCTCGAGATGAGCTCGTCGGGCTGGAAGAACGGCACGCCGTTCTGGGTCACCATGATGCCGCCCGCGCCCATGCAGCGCTTGCAAGCCGCGTAGAACTCGTAGGTGAACAGCACCGCGCCGGGACCCTGCGGGTCGGTCGAGTCGACGGTGATGACGTCGAAGCGGCGGTCGGTCTTTTCGACGAACTTCATGCCGTCGTCGATGACGAGATCGAACCGGGGATTTCCCAGCACCGGCCCGGTGAACTCGGAAAAATGCTCTTTCGAGAATTCCACGACCGAGGCGTCGATCTCGACCTGGGTCAGGCGCTCGACCGATTTGTGCTTGAGCACCTCCTCCGCGATGCCGCAGTCGCCACCGCCGATGATCAGCACCTGCCGGGCCCGGCCGTGCGCCAGGATCGGCACATGGGTCATCATCTCGTGATAGATGAACTCGTCCCGCGTGGTGACCTGGGTGGCGCCGTCGAGCATCAGCACCTTGCCGAACAGCTTGTTCTCGAACAGCACCAGATGCTGGTGCTCGGTCGCAAGCTCGTAGAGCACCCGCTCGACCGCGAACGTCATGCGGAAGCCGAGCTCCTCGAACAGGGTTTCGGCGATCCAGCGCGGCTCGGCCATGACGGTGTCCTCTCGTTTGCCGGATCCAGGTTTTCCGTTTGAGGGAATCCGTCATCCCGGGTCCGAGCGAAGCGAGGGAACCCGGGATCATGAACACCGGTTCGCGCGGTCTTCTGCGACTCGTGTTCATGGGTTCCGGGCTCGCGCCTTCGGCGCGCCCCGGAATGACGACCTCGTGGGGCGTTCCTACGCGCCCTGGCCGCGCAACAGCTCGCTCACCGCGAGGCGCTTGGGATTGAACGCCTCGCGCAGCACCGGCACGCATTTGTCCGGATCGGCCTTGCCGCACATGAAGATGTCGAGCGCCGCGTAATTGGCTTCGGGCCAGGAGTGGATCGAGATGTGGCTCTCGGCCAGCACGGCGACGCCGGAGACGCCGCCGTTGGGCTCGAAATGGTGCAGATGGACGTGCAACAGCGTCGCACCCGCGGCGGCCACCGCCCGGCGCAGCGCCGCCTCGATATGATCGACGTCGTCGAGCCGTTCGGCGTCGTAGAGATCGACGATGAGATGCACGCCGGCGCAGCGCACCCCGTTTCTCACCACGAAATGATCGTCGTGCGCTTCGGCGTTTGCCGACGCAGGCGAGACGATCGCGGAATCTTCCTTTCGGGAGGTACTTGGGATCCCCAAGTCCATCCCCAATTGGAAGAGGGCGTTCGGACGCATGCCGTCCTCCCCAACCAGAGACCGAACCCGAGGCGCCGACGAGCCGGCTCCACGGAAAGCGAACGCCGCTGAAACAGACCCATATACGTGGACCTACCAGCGGCTCAGGCCCACATAAACACAAGGCTACCAGCCTGCAAGCGATTCTTGAGCAAAAAGGTTCCGATTTTCGTAATGCCCACAAGCAAGCTTGATGGCTGGTCGGGCGGGCGAGGCGCCGGGATCAAACGTCCGCGGCTTTTCCTTCGGCCGCCTGCGCGGCGGCCGCCTGCGCTTCGACCACGGCGATCGCCGTCATGTTGACGATGCCGCGCGGGGTCACCGAGGGCGTGAGGATGTGGGCCGGCCGCGCCGCGCCCATGAGAATCGGCCCGACCGGGAGCGCGTCGGCGAGCACCTGGATGGCGTGATAGGCGATATTGGCGGCGTCGAGATCCGGTAGAATCAGCACGTTGGCCTCGCCCTCGAGGCGCGAATGCGGCAGCACATGCGCCCGGTACTCCGGGTTGAGCGCCGATTCCACGTTCATTTCCCCGTCCGCTTCGAGCGCCGGTTGGCTCGCGGCCAGCAGCTCGCAAGCGCGCCGCATCCTGCGCGCCGATTCGCTGTCGTAGCTGCCGAAATCCGAATGGGAGACGAGCGCGATCTTGGGCTCGAGCCCGAAGCGACGCACGTGGGCGGCGGCGAGCACCGCCATGGCGGCGACGTCCTCGCTCGAAGGATGCTGGGTGACCTGGGTGTCGGCGAGGAAATACTCGCCTTTCGAGCTGATCACCAGCGAGAGTGCGGCGAAATCCCGCACGCCGGGTGCCAGCCCGATGATGTCGCGGATATGTCGCAGGTGCTCCCGGTAGCGGCCCTCGACCCCGCAGAGCATGGCGTCCACCTCGCCGCGGCAGAGCGCCAGCGCGGCGATCACGGTCGCGTCGGTGCGCACCAGCGTGCGCGCCACGTCGGGCGTGACGCCGTGCCGGCCCGCCGCCTCCACATAGGTCTCGACGTAATTGCGGTAGCGCGGGTCATCCTCGGGATTGACGAGATCTACATCCTTGCCGGGGCGAATCGAGAGGCCGAAGCGCTGCAGCCGGGCATCGATCACGCCCGGGCGGCCGACCAGGATCGGACGGGCGAGGCCCTCCTCGACCAGCACCTGCGCGGCCCGCAAGATCCGCTCGTTCTCGCCCTCCGCATAGATCACGCGCTTGGGCGCCGCCTTCGCCTGGGCGAACACCGGTCGCATGATCAGGCCGGAGCGGAACACGAACCGGATGAGCCGCTCCCGGTACTGCTCGAAATCCGCGATCGGCCGGGTGGCGACCCCGGAATCCATCGCAGCTTTCGCGACCGCCGGCGCGATGCGCAGGATCAGCCGGGGGTCGAACGGATTGGGAATGAGCGAGCCGGGACCGAACGTCCGCGCCTCCCCGCCGTAGGCGCGCGCGGCAACGTCGGACGGCGGCTCGCGAGCGAGCGCCGCGATCGCTTCGACCGCCGCGCGCTTCATCGCCTCGTCGATCGCGGTCGCCCCGACGTCGAGCGCGCCGCGGAAGATGTAGGGGAAGCACAGCACGTTGTTGACCTGGTTGGCGTAATCGGAACGCCCGGTGCAGATCATCGCCTCGGGCCGCACCGCGAGCGCTGCCTCCGGCATGATCTCCGGCACCGGATTGGCGAGCGCCATGATCAGCGGACCCGCGGCCATGCGCGCCACCATGTCGGGCTTGAGCACGCCGCCGGCCGAGAGGCCGAGGAAAATGTCGGCGCCCTCGATCACGTCGCCGAGCTTCCGCGCCCGCGTTTTTTGCGCATAGACCGCCTTCCAGCGGTCCATCAGCTTCTCGCGTCCCTCGTAGACGACGCCCTCGATGTCGGTCACCCAGATGTTTCCCGGCTTGGCGCCGAGCGCGACCAACAGATTGAGGCAGGCGAGCGCCGCCGCGCCCGCCCCCGAGGTGACGATCTTGACCGCAGCGAGCGCCTTGCCGCTCAGGCGCAGCGCGTTCAGCACGGCGGCGGCCACGATGATCGCGGTGCCGTGCTGATCGTCGTGGAACACCGGGATCTTCATGCGCTCTTTCAGCCGCGACTCGACCTCGAAGCACTCCGGCGCCTTGATGTCCTCGAGATTGATGCCGCCGAAGGTCGGCTCGAGCGCGGCGACGACCTCGACCATGCGCTCCACTTCGTTCGCCGCGATCTCGATGTCGAAGACGTCGATGCCCGCGAATTTCTTGAACAGGACCGCCTTGCCTTCCATCACCGGCTTGCCGGCGAGCGGGCCGATGTCGCCGAGCCCGAGCACGGCGGTGCCGTTGCTCACCACCGCGACGAGGTTGGCGCGCGCGGTGAGCTCGGCGGCCTCGCTCGCGTCCGCCGCGATCGCCTCGCAGGCGGCGGCGACGCCCGGCGAATACGCGAGCGCGAGATCGCGCTGGTTGGCGAGCGGCTTGGTCGCCGCGATCTCGAGCTTTCCGGGGCGCGGCCCGCGATGATAGGCGAGCGCGCTCTCGCGCAGCTCCTCGGACAGATCGGTCGGCACCAGTTCCTCCCCTGCGGACGTTTTCGTGATTAAACTCCACTGCGGCGCGGGCAAAAATAGTTCTTCGCTACAGCGGAAAGAGCGCGTGCTGCTCAGCCCGGACCTATTCGGCCTTGGGGGGCAGATCGAGCCGGATGTGCAGCTCGCGCAGCTGCTTCGGCAATACCTCGGAGGGCGCGCCCATCAGCAGATCTTCGGCGCGCTGCGTCATCGGGAACAGCGCGACCTCGCGCAGATTGTGCTCGCGGCAAAGCAGCATCACCATGCGGTCGAGCCCGGCCGCCATGCCGCCGTGGGGCGGCGCGCCGTAGCGGAATGCGCGGTACATGCCGCCGAAGCGCGCCTCCAGCACGGCATCGTCATAGCCGGCGATGGCGAACGCTTTCTTCATGATCTCGGGCTCGTGGTTGCGGATCGCGCCCGACGCGATCTCGTAGCCGTTGCACACGACGTCGTACTGGAAGGCGTTGATCGTGAGCGGATCGTTGCTCTCGAGCGCGGCGAGGCCGCCCTGCGGCATCGAGAACGGGTTGTGGGAAAAGTCGATCTTCTTGTCGAGGTCGTTCCATTCGTACATCGGGAAATCGACGACCCAGGCGAGCGCAAACCGCTTCTCGTCGATCAGCCCGAGTTCCTCGCCGAGCCGGGTGCGCGCGGCGCCGGCGAGCTTTGCCGCCTCTTCCTCCCGGCCGGCGGCGAAGAACACCGCGTCGCCCGGCTTCGCTCCGGCCGCCGCCGCGATCTTTTCCTGCACGCCGGCCGGAATGAATTTCGCGATCGGCCCTTTGCCGCCATCGGGCTCGAACACGATGTAGCCGAGCCCCGGCGCGGCAAGCTCGCTGCGCGCCCATTCGTTGAGCTTGTCGAAGAACGAGCGCGGCTGGGCGGCCGCGCCCGGCGCGGGAATCGCGCGCACGATCTTGTTCTTGAAGGCCTTGAACTCCACGTCGGCGCCGGCGAATTCCTCGGTCACGTCGGCGATGACGAGCGGGTTGCGCAAGTCCGGCTTGTCGGTGCCGTATTTGCGCATCGCCTCGCGGTAGGAGATGCGCGGAAACTCGTTCGTGACCGGCCAGCCGTCGGCGAATTCCTCGAAGACACCGCGCAGCACCGGCTCCATCGCCGCGAAGACGTCGTCCTGGGTGACGAAGCTCATCTCGACGTCGAGCTGATAGAACTCGCCCGGCAGGCGGTCGGCGCGCGGATCCTCGTCGCGGAAGCACGGCGCGATCTGGAAATACCGATCGAAGCCGGCGACCATCAGCAATTGCTTGAACTGCTGCGGCGCCTGCGGCAGCGCATAGAATTTGCCGGGATGCAGCCGCGACGGCACCAGAAAATCGCGCGCGCCCTCGGGCGAGGACGCGGTCAGGATCGGCGTCTGGAACTCGGAAAAGCCCTGGCGCTTCATCCGGGCGCGCAGGCTGTCGATCATGGCGATGCGCTTGACGATGTTGGCGTGCAGCCGCTCGCGCCGCAGATCGAGGAACCGGTATTTGAGCCTGATGTCCTCGGGATATTCCTGCTCGCCAAACACCGGCAGCGGCAGCTCGGCGGCGGGCGAGAGCACCTCGATCTCGGCGATGAAAATTTCGACCGCGCCGGTCGGAAGCTCGGGGTTCGCGGTGCCGTCCGGGCGCCGGCGCACCGTGCCGTCGATCCGCACCACCCATTCGGCGCGCAGGCCCTCGGCTGCGGCGAACGCCGGGCTGTCGGGATCGGCCACGCATTGGGTCAGCCCGTAATGGTCGCGCAAATCGATGAACAGCAGGCCGCCGTGGTCGCGGATGCGGTGGCACCAGCCGGAGAGCCGCACTGCCGCGCCGATATCGCGTTCGCGAAGCGCGCCGCAGGTGTGCGTGCGGTAGCGATGCATGTCGTTCCCTGAGGAAAATGCTCGCGCCCTATGCGGCGAAAGCCGGCGGAAAAGCACATGCAGCCCGGCGTTTGTCAAGGCAACGGCTGGGGTGTGTGAGAGCCCATTCGGTCCGCGCTGGACACGATATGATCCGCGAGAGGTGCCGCACGCTCCTTCCCTCCCCCGCGAAGCGGTGGGGAGGGTGGCAAGGCGCGTAGCGCCGAGCCGGGTGGGGTTGGAACTCCTGAGCCAGTACAGTCCCCCCACCCCGATCGCCTTCGCTGTGCTCAGGGCTCGGCCGGTGCCCGCCCTCGACTCCGCGGCGGGGATTTGCAAACTCGCCGCTTCACGCCGAGCGAGCCGGAGCTTGCGACATGGAACGGATGACCGCCGCCGAAGCGACCGTGGCCTCGCTCATCGCCCACGGGCTCGACACGCTCTATGCCCTTCCCGGCGTGCACAACGATCCGCTCTTCGACGCGCTGTTCAACGCCGCCGAAACCATCCGGACCGTTCACACCCGGCATGAGCAAGGCGCCGCCTATATGGCGCTCGGCGCCGCGCTCGCGACCGGCAAGCCGCAAGCCTATTCGGTGGTGCCCGGCCCCGGCTTGCTCAACTCCGGCGCGGCGCTGCTCAACGCCTACAGCATGAATGCGCCGGTGCTGGCGCTGATCGGGCAGATTCCCGACGCGGATATCGGCCGCGGTTTCGGCCACCTCCATGAGATCCGCGATCAGGCCGGCGTCATCGCGCGGCTCGTCGGCCATTGCGTCCGCATTCGCGCGCCCGAGGAAGCGTCCGCGCTGGTCGCCCAGGCGATGAGCGCCATGCGGACCGGGCGTCCCGGGCCGGCGGCGCTCGAATGCGCCATCGACATGTGGGGCCGCGCGGGCGAGGTGAAGCTCGTTCCGCCCCAGCCGGCGCCCGAGCCGCCGCTCGACGAAGATGCCATCATCGCCGCAGCCCGCCGGCTCGGCGCGGCGAAGCGCGTGCTGATCGTGTGCGGCGGCGGCGCGCAGGACGCGGCCAAGGAGGTCGGCGAAATTTCCGCCATGCTGCAGGCCCCGGTGCTCGGCTATCGTCGCGGCCGCGGCGTGCTCGACAGCCGCGATCCGCTGAGCGTGACGCTTCCGCTCGGACATGAGCTGTGGGGCGAAGCCGATGCCGTGCTGGCGATCGGCACCCGGCTGCACAATCCGCAAACCGCCTGGGGCCTCGACGAGGATCTGACGATCGTCCGGATCGATGCCGATCCGGACGAGCCGGCCCGGTTCCGCGCGCCGGCGGTCGCGCTGATCGGCGGCGCCAAGCCGATCCTGCGCCGCCTGCTCGACGTGCTGCCCGGGCACAATGCGCGACGCAAACCGCGCAAGACCGAAATGCAGGAGCGGCAGGCCCGGGTACGCAAGCGGCTCGAAAAGCTCGCGCCGCAGCTCGCGTATTTGGAGGCGATCCGCGCCGAGTTGCCCGAGGACGGAATTTTCGTCGACGAGGTGACCCAGATCGGCTTTGCCGCCCGGCTCCTGCTCCCCGTCTACAAGCCGCGGACCTTCCTCTCGCCGGGATATCAGGACAACCTTGGCTGGGGATTTGCCACCGCGCTCGGCGTCCAGGATGCCCGGCGCGACGTGCCGGTGGTGGCGATCTCGGGCGATGGCGGCTTTCTCTACACGGCGAACGAGCTGGCAAGCGCCATGCACCACCGCATTCCCCTGGTGACCATCGTGTTCAACGACGATGCATTCGGCAATGTCCGCCGCATCCAGGCCGAGCGTTACGGCAACCGGCTGATCGCGAGCGATCTGACCAACCCGGATTTCGTGCGCTACGCCGAGAGCTTCGGGGCGAGAGCCGAGCGGGCACGCTCGCCCGAAGCGCTGCGCGATGCGCTGCGGCGCGCCTTGGCCGAGCGCGGCGGACCCAGCCTGATCGAGGTGCCGGTCGGCGAAATGCCGAGCCCGTGGGAGTTCATCCACATGCCGCGCGTGCGGGGAAAGTCGTAGGCGGAATGTAAAATGATACCAGAATCTCCGCCAAATCCGTTCATCCGGTTTGCAAGGAGCTGCCGAAGCCTTTGCCGGCATGTTTTGATCGGCGACACCGGCGCCGGCGTCCGCTAAAAACCGAGCACATGGAGCCGATCACGACCACCGATCCGCTTGCGCAGGCCTGCGCCCGGCTGGCCAAGCACCCCTACGTGACCATCGACACGGAATTTCTGCGCGAAAGCACCTACTACCCGATCCTGTGCGTGATGCAGATGGCGAGCCCGGACGAGGCTTTGGTCGTCGACGCGCTCGCGCCCGAGATCGATCTCGCGCCATTCTTCGCCCTGATGGCCGACGAGAGCGTGCTGAAGATCTTTCACGCGGGACGCCAGGATATCGAGATCATCTGGCACCGCGCCGGCCTCATCCCGCATCCGGTGTTCGACACCCAGATCGCCGCCATGGTGCTCGGCTATGGCGATTCGGTCTCCTACGAGCAGCTGGTCCAGCGCATCACCGGCGACTACCTCGACAAATCCCACCGGTTCACCGATTGGTCGCGCCGGCCGCTCAGCAAGGCGCAGATCGCCTACGCGATCTCCGACGTCACGCATTTGCGCGACATCTATCTCGCGCTTTCGGCCGACCTCGCCAAGCGCGGGCGCACCGAGTGGGTCAACGAGGAGATGGAGATCCTGACCTCGCCCGACACCTATCGGAGCGAGCCGGATAGCGCGTGGCAGCGCGTCAGGACCCGGGCGCGGAAGCCCAAGGAGCTTGCGGTCCTGATGGAGGTTGCGGCCTGGCGCGAGCGCGAGGCGCAAAGCCGCGACGTGCCGCGCGGACGCGTGCTCAAGGACGATGCGCTCGGCGACATCGCCGTGCAGGCGCCGACCAGCTTGGAAAAGCTCGCCGCGCTACGCTCCCTGCCGCGGGGGTTCGAGCGCTCGAAATGGGGCGAGGCGATTCTCGAGGCGGTCGAGCGCGGGCTTGCGCGCGATCCGAAATCGCTGCCGCGGATCGAGCGCAGCCGCGGCGCGGTCAACGGCGCGGCAATCGTCGAATTGCTCAAGGTGCTGCTGCGCATGACCTCGGAGCGCCACGCGGTCGCCGCCAAGGTGATCGCCACCGTCGATGATCTCGAGCGGATCGCGACCGACGATGCGGCCGACGTCGCGGCACTCAAGGGCTGGCGGCGCGAGCTGTTCGGAGAGAAGGCGCTCGCGCTGAAGCAGGGCCGCCTCGCGCTCGCGATCGAGAACGGGCGCGTGGTGTCGGTGGAGCGGAACTGACTTCTCAGTGCCGCGGCGGGCGGCGGTCGGCCCACGGCTGGGCGGCCTCGAGCTGCGCGGCAAGCCGGAACAGCGTCGCCTCGTCCCCGAAGGCTGCCGCGAACTGCACGCCGATCGGCAGCCCTTGCGCCGACCAATGCAGCGGAATCGACATCGCCGGATTGCCGGAGGTGTTGAACAGCGACGTGAACGCGATCGTGCCGAGCAGCGCCTGCAAGTAGGCTTGGGGATCGTTGTTGCCGGTCATGCTGAGCACGCCGAGCTTGTAGGGCGGCTCGCACATCGTCGGCGTGAGCAGCAGGTCGTAGCGGGTGAAGAAGCGGCCGACGACGCGGCCGACCTGGTGCAGCGCCCGGATCGCGCCGGCGTAATCGCTCGCGGTGAGCTCGCGTCCGGATTCGGCGGCCGCCCACGTGAAGGTCTCGACGTCGTCGGGTTTCGGCTCGCGGCCGAGCGCCTTGCCGCGCGCTTCGAGCGTCATGCGGGTGTTGGCGCCGATGATGACCCGGCGCGCCTTGTTGTGCAGCTCCTCGTCGATGAAGGGCGAAGCTTCCTCCACGGAATGGCCGAGGCTCTCGCACAGCTTCGCAGCCTGCGACACCGCCGCCACGCATTCCGGATGGACCGGATGGCCGCTCCACGCCCTGGTGGTGAATGCGATCTCGAGCCGGCCCGGCGCTGCGCCGACCTCCGCGAGATACGGACCCCGGGGCGGCGGCGCCCAATACGGATCGCCGACGTCGGGTCCCGCGGTCGCGTCGAGCAGCGCCGCGCTGTCGCGCACCGAGCGCGTCACCGCGTGGCCGACGCTTGCGCCGCTCCAACCTTCGCCGAGGTCCGGCCCCAGCGGGGTGCGCGCGCGGGTCGGCTTGAGGCCGAACAAGCCGCAGCAGGACGCGGGAATGCGGATCGAGCCACCGCCGTCGGTCGCATGCGCGATCGGCAACATCATTCCACGGGTTGCGGGTCGGGCCGAACAATTTCGGCTCGACCGAGGTAGAGAGGCCGAACTCCGAGGTGTTGGTCTTGCCGAGAATGACCAGACCCGCGCGCTTCATGCGCGCCACGATCTCGCTGTCGTGGTCGGCAACCGCGTCGCGGAAGAATGCGGAACCCGCCGACGTGATCGTGCCCGCGTAATAGACGCCGAGGTCCTTGAGCAGATACGGCACGCCGGCGAACGGACCCGCGGGCAAACCCGCGGCGATCGCTGCTTCGGCCCGATCGTACATCCGGTCGACGACCGCGTTGATCGCGGGATTGCGCGCCTCGATGCACGCGACCGCGGCGTTCAGCAGCTCCTTCGGGGTCAGCGCGCGCGTCTTCACCAGATCCGCGAGACCGAGGCCGTCGAATTGCTCAAAATCTTTCATGGCACTTCCGCTTGTTCCTCGCTGCGCCCCCTACCCGATCGCCGGCGCGCGGCCGATCGGGATTTCTCATGATAACGGCGGGCGGCGGTCCGCCCAGGGCTTGGCGACCTCGAGCTGCGCGGCGAGGCGGAACAGCGTCGCCTCGTCCCCGAAAGCCGTCGCGAACTGCACGCCGATCGGCAAGCCATCGGCGGACCAATGCAGGGGAACCGACATCGCCGGATTGCCGGCGGTGTTGAACAACGCCGTGAAGGCGACCGCGCGCGGGTGGGCCTGCCAGTAAACGTCGGGATTATCGCCGCTCATGCCGAGCAGACCGAGCTTCGGCGGCGGATGGCACATCGTCGGGGTGAGCAGCAGGTCGTAGCGGGTGAAGAAGCGGCCGACGACACGGCCGATCTGGTGCGCGGCCCGGATCGCCCAGGCATAGTCGGCCGCAGTGAGCGTGCGGGCAATTTCCGCGGTCATCCAGGTGATGGTCTCGACATCGTCAGGCCTAGGCTCGCGACCCAGCGCTTTTCCGCGGGCTTCGAGCGCGACCCGGGTGTTGGCAGCCCTGATGATCCTTCTCGCCTTGGTATGCAGCTCTTCGTCGATGAAGGGCGAAGCTTCTTCCAAATGGTGACCCAAGCCCTCGCAGATCCGCGCGGCTTTCGATACCGCGGCCGCGCATTCCGGATCGACCGGGTGACCGCTCCAAGGCCGGGTGGTGAAGGCGATCCTGAGCCGCCCCGGATCGGTGCCGACCTCGGCGAGATACGGACCTCGTGGCGGCGGCGCCCAATAGGGATCGCCGATGTCGGGGCCCGCGGTCGCGTCGAGCAGCGCCGCGCTGTCGCGCACCGAGCGCGTCAGCGCGTGGATGACGCTCGAGCCGCTCCAGTTCTCGCCGAGATCGGGCCCCATCGGGGTGCGCGCGCGGGTCGGCTTGAGGCCGAACAAGCCGCAGCAGGACGCAGGGATGCGGATCGAGCCGCCGCCGTCGGTGCCATGCGCGATGGGGAGCATGCCGGATGCGACCGCGGCAGCCGCGCCGCCGCTCGAGCCGCCGGCGCTGAATGCGAGATTCCACGGATTGCGGGTCGGGCCGAACAATTTCGGCTCGGCCGAAGGAGAGAGACCGAATTCCGAGGTGTTGGTCTTGCCGAGAATGACGAGGCCGGCACGCTTCATGCGCGCCACGATCTCGCTGTCGTGGTCGGCGAGCGCGTCGCGGAAAAACGCAGAGCCGGCCGACGTCACCGCGCCGGCGTAGTAAGCGCCGAGATCCTTGAGGAGGTACGGCACGCCAGCGAACGGACCTGCGGGCAATCCCGCAGCGATCGCGGATTCGGCCCGATCGTACATTCGGTTGACGACCGCGTTGATCGCGGGATTGCGCGCCTCGATGCGCTCGACCGCGGCAATGAGCAGCTCTTTCGCGGTGATCGCGCGCGTCTTCACCAGGTCCGCGAGACCCAGGCCGTCGTAGCGCTCGTAATCTTTCATGCCGCTCATTCTCTGCGTCCAGTTCCCCTTCCCCTACCCTGCCAAGATCACCGGCTCCCGGCCGATCAGGCGCGCGAGCTGGCGCAGGCGATTGAACACGCGCTCGCCCGCGAGCGGCGCCAGCTTGGCGTCGAGATCGAGCACAAGGCGCTTGCGCTCGACCCGCATGGGCGCCCGCGGCAGGATGCCCGGCATCGCCGCGGAGATCAAAAAGGCCACGCGCAGCGAGGCGCCCAGGATGCGCGCCCGGTCGAGCATGCGGGTCGAAGCGAGCTCGCGCAAGCGCGGCGAGAGCTCCTCGTCCACCAGGCCGACATGGCGGAAGAAGACGGTCAGCGCCAGGAAGGCGCGTCCCGGATGGTCGATGCCGACGAAGGCGGCATTGGCGACGATATTGAGCGATTGCTCGCCGCGATAATCGGGATGCGCGCGCCAGCCGATGTCGGCAAGCAGGCACGCGGCATGGCGCAATCGTGTCTCCTCCGCGGTTTCATCGATGCCGGACGAAACGAGAAAGTCGTCGGTCCAGGAGATCAGCTCGTCGCCGTGGCGCGGCGAGCGCGAACGCAGCACGTTGAGGTCCTGCGCGGCCGCGATCAGGGGATCGCGCTTGCGCTCCCCCGGGTCGAGCAGCGAGTAGAGCAGGCCTTCGCGCACCCCGAGCGCGGAGATCACCACGTTCTTCGGCCGCGCCACTCTGACCAGATGCTCCAGCACCAGTGCCGCATAGGCCAGCAGCGGCCGGCGCGCATCGGAAACCACCTCGATGCGCGAGAGCATCTGCGGATCGATGCGGTGCACGAGACGGGAGAACTCGAGCGCTTCCTTGGCGGGGATCACGTAGCCGTGCATGACGTGAAGCGGATATCCGGTCTGCCACATGTGCAGCCGTGCGAGAGCGCGCCACGTGCCGCCGACCGCATAGAAGCTGCGCCCGGCCCCGGCCGCGAGCTCGGGTATCCCGGCCAGCGCCTTCTTGACGAATTTCTCCGCCTTCTTGAGCGACTTCGAGGAAATGTCCTGCAAGGCGAGGCCGCCGAGCGGCAGCGTCTCGCCCTCGCGGATGCGGCTGCCGCGCACGTCAACGAGCTCGAGCGAGCCGCCGCCGAGGTCGCCCACGATACCGTCGGGGCGGTGAATGCCGGACGTCACGCCCAGCGCCGAATATTTGGCCTCGCGCCTGCCGGACAGCACGTCGATCTTCGTGCCGCAGATACGTTCGGCCTCGGCGATGAACGCGCGTCCGTTGCTGGCATCCCGGCAGGCGGCCGTAGCCAGCCCCCACAAGCTCGCGACCCCGACGGTGTCGCACAAGGCGCGGAACCGGCCGAGCGAGGCCAGCGCCTTGTCGACCGCATCGGCGGGCAAAAGCCCGGTCGATTGCACTTCGCGGCCGAGCCCCGCCAGGACTTTCTCGTTGAAGATCGGCGTCGGGCTGCGGGTCAGCGCCTCGTAGATGATGAGGCGGACCGAGTTCGAGCCGATATCGATGACGGCGACGGGCGGGCCGAGATCGAGCCGCCCGCGCGCGGCATGCCCCCGCCGCCTAGGCGCGCTCGCGCCGGCGGATGAGGCTGCGGGGGGACGAGTCTTTAAGCGATTTTCCACGGCCGGACAGGCTTGGATTGGTCATGAAATATTTGTGCGCATTGAACGGCTCCTCGCCGGGCGCGGCCTTTATGCGCGTCGAGGTGCCGTCCGGCAAGAGCTTCCAGCTCTGCTGGTTGTCCTTGAAATTCGCCACCATGATCTGGTCGAGCACCTGCTCGTGCACGGTCGAATTGAGCACCGGGCACAGCACCTCGACGCGGCGATCGAGGTTGCGCGGCATGAGGTCGGCGGAGGAAATGTAGACGGCAGCCTTCGGGTTCGGCAGCGGATGGCCGGCCCCGAAGCAATAGATCCGGCCGTGCTCGAGGAAGCGGCCGACGATCGATTTGACCCGGATGCGCTCGGACAATCCTGGCACGGCAGGCCGCAGGCAGCAGATGCCGCGCACGACGAGGTCGACCTCGACGCCCGCGCGCGAGGCGGCGTAGAGCGCGTCGATCACCTCCGGGTCGACCAGCGCGTTCATCTTCATCCAGATCGCCGCCGGCCGGCCGGCCTTGGCATGGGCGACCTCCTGGCGAATGTGGGTGAGGATGCGGGATTTGAGATTGAGCGGAGACACTGCCATCTTCTCGATTTCGGCCGGCTCGGCGTAGCCGGTGATGAAATTGAAGATGCGCGACACGTCGCGGGCGATCACCGGATCCGCGGTGAACAGCGAGAGGTCCGAGTAGATCCGCGCAGTGACCGGATGATAGTTGCCGGTGCCGACGTGGACGTAGGAGGCGAGCGAGCCGCCCTCGCGGCGCACCACCAGCGAGAGCTTGGCGTGGGTCTTGAGCTCGATGAAGCCGAACACGACCTGGGCCCCGGCGCGCTCGAGGTCGCGCGCCCAGCGGATGTTGGCCTCCTCGTCGAACCGCGCCTTGAGCTCGACCAGCGCGGTCACGGATTTTCCGGCTTCCGCCGCCTCCGCGAGCGCTTTCACGATCGGGCTGTCGGACGAGGTCCGGTAAAGCGTCTGCCGGATGGCGACCACGTCGGGATCGCGCGCCGCCTGATTGAGGAACTGCACGACGACGTCGAAGGACTCGTAAGGGTGGTGGACGATCAGGTCCTTCTGCCGAATTGCCGCGAAGCAATCGCCGCCTTGATCGCGGATGCGCTCCGGGAATCGCGGATTGTACGGCACGAATTCGAGGTCCGGCCGGTCGAGGCTGCCGGTGAGCTGCGAGAGCTCGTTGAGCGCCAAGACCCCGTCGACCAGGAATATTTCATCCTCGGTGACCGCGAGCGCGCGCTGCACGAAATTGCGTAGCTCGACCGGCATCGAGGGCTCGAGCTCGAGCCGGATCACCGAACCGCGCCGACGCCGCTTGAGCACGGATTCGAACGACCGCACCAGGTCCTCCGCTTCTTCCTCGATCTCGATCTCGGAATCGCGCAACACCCGGAATGCGCCCTGGCCTTTGACCTGGTAGCCGGGGAACAGCAGCGAGATGAACTGGCCGGCAGCCTGCTCGAGCGTGATCAGGCGCACGGTGCCGGCCTCGGCCGGCGGCGGCAGGCGGATGAAGCGCTCGATCTTGTTGGGCACGCGAATGAGCGCGTTCATCGCCTTGCCGTCGCTCGCGCGCGCGAGCTGCAGCGCAATCGAGAATCCCAGGTTGGGGATGAACGGGAACGGATGCGCCGGGTCGATGGCGAGCGGGGTCAGGACCGGAAACACCCGGTGCAGGAAATGATCCTCGAGCCAGGTCCGCTCATGCCGGGTCAGATCGGGCCCGTCGACCAGCACGACGCCGGTTTCCGCAAGCTCCTGCCGCAGCTCCCGCCACCGCGCCTGCTGATCGCTGGCGAGCACGGCGACGGCTTCGCGAATGCGGGCAAGCTGCTCGCTCGGCGTGAGCCCGTCCGGGCTCTTGGCGGCGATGCCGGCCCGCACCTGGCCCTTGAGGCCGGCGACGCGCACCATGAAGAATTCGTCGAGGTTGTTGGCGCTGATCGAGAGGAACCGCACCCGCTCGAGCACCGGATGGCCCTCGTTCGCGGCCTCCTCCAAAACCCGGCGATTGAACTGAAGCCACGACAGTTCGCGATTGATGAACCGGGCGGGGTTTCTCGCCAGCTCGGATTCCGGCACCGCCGGCGGCGCCACGGAAAGCCCCTCGCGGCCCGCCGGAAGCGGCTGTGGCGGCGAAAGCTCAATGTTTTCCGCGCGATCGACCATGAACTTGCTGCAGCCTTTCAGCCGGGGGATTTGGTTGCCGAAAGGGCGGCGCCATGATCGCGCCTGCCGGGGAGCGTTTCAAGGCTCAAGACCGCGCAAGGTTGCGACGGCGAGGGCACGGTTAACCGGCCGTTGCAGGCGCAGCGAGGCCTGGTCGAGCGTCGCCACCGCGGCGCGGGCGGCGGCGATCGATCGCTCGATGCGCGCCGCCAGATAGCCGATCAGGTTCTCGTCCACCGCGAGCTGCCGGTCCGCGAACAGTTTGATCAGCACGGCCCGCAACAGATTGTCGTCCGGCGGGCCGAGTTCCGCCACCGGCAAGGCGCGCAACCGGGAGGCAAGATCGGGGACGCGCACCGGCCAGCCGACCGGCGAAGCGCGCGAGGTCAGCAACAGGAACGCCTGCTCCTCGCGCGCGAGATTGAGCAGGTGGAAGAGCGCGGCCTCCTCGAAAGCGCCGGCGCGCACGTCCTCGAGCACGAGCGCACCGGTCGCGAGCGCGCCGGGCAGGCTCGATTGCGCGAGCGCGCGCGAAGACAGAAGCCGCGCTCCGGCGCGCTCGGCCCAGATCGCCGCCAAATGGCTCTTGCCGGAACCCGCCGGGCCGACGAGGGCCAATACCCGGTCGGGCCAATCCGGCCAGCGCTCGATGATGGCCAGCGCCGCCGCATTGGGGGGTCCGGCCAGAAAATCCTCGCGCGCGAAGCTTACGGAATGGGCAAGGGCAAGCGCGAGCTGGTGGGGACCGGAGGAACTCGGCATGAACGAACTCAGCGCCGCTCCTTGCCGGGCGCGGGCGCTGCTGCGGCCGCCGGCGGCACCGGCGGCCCGGTATAGAGCGGACTGGCCAGATATTGCCGAAGCGCGAAGCGCACGAGCACGCCCGCCGCCGCCGCGAGCGGCACCGCCAGCAACAGCCCGACGAAGCCGAACAAATACGCGAAGGCGAACAGCGCGAAAATCAGCCACAGCGGATGCAGGCCGACGCTCTCGCCCACCAGCTTCGGGGAGAGCACGTTGCCTTCGACGAACTGACCGACGAGGAAAATTCCCAGCACCATCAGGATGGACGTGTAGTCCGGCCAGAACTGGGCTACGGCGACACCGAGTCCGACGACGAGGCCGGTGAGCGAGCCGACGTAGGGAATGAAGGTGATCACGCCCGCGAGGAGGCCGATGAGCAAACCGAAATTGAGCCCGACCAGGGTGAGCGCCACCGCATAATAGGCGCCGAGAATGAGGCACACGCCGCTCTGGCCGCGCACGAAGCCGGCGATCGCGGCGTTGATCTCGCGGCCGAGCGCCCGAACGGTCTCCTGATGCGGACGCGGCACCCAGCCGTCGACCGCCGCCACCATGCGGGGCCAGTCGTAGATGAAATAAAAGGCGACGACCGGCGTCACCACCAGCAGCGAGAGGATCGAGATCAGCGCCCGGCCGCCGGCCCAGAGCGAGGTCAGGAACGCGGCGAGCCAACCCACGCCCTGCTTGACCAGCTCGCCCGACGACTGTTGGGCATCGAGGAAGCCCTCGCCGACGATCTTGCTCAGCCAGGGGCGGTTCGGGTCGGTGGCCAGCGCCTGCAACTTGGCGACGTAGTCCGGCAGCTTGGCGATCAGCGCGCTGAGCTGGTTGCCGAGAATAGGCGCGATCAGCACCACGAGCACCAGCAACGCCAGCACGAACATGCCGACGATGAGCAACGCGGCAATCAGCCGGCTGACGCCGAGCCGCTCGATACGATTGGCGAGGGGGTCGAGCAGATAGGCGATCGCCACGCCGGCGACGAACGGCAGCAGGATATCGCGCAGCAGCCACAGCACCAGCGCGAACGCGGCGATCGCCAGCGCCCAGAATACCATCTGCCGCGTCGGCATCGTGCGTCCGCGCGAGGCCTCGTCCGGGGGCATCATCTTCCCTTCTGGAGGCTGCCGTTCGAGCCCATGTGGCGGACCCATTCGCGGACATAGGCGGCGATCGAAAGCAGCGTCAAGGCGGCAACCACGCCCATGGCGACGTCGAGCGCGAGGCCGGCGTCAAAATCGAAGCCGAGCGCGGCCAGCACCAGGCCCGCGAAGCCGATCTGCGCGGCGGTATTGATCTTGGAGACCATCAGCGGCTTGGCCGCAATCGGCTTGCCCAGCAGCCACGCCAGCATCACCGCGCCCACGATCATGATGTCGCGCGACACCACCAGGATCACGAGCGGGCGCGGCACCGCCCCGCTGATGCCCAGCGTCACGTAGATCGACACGATCAGCGCCTTGTCGGCGATCGGGTCGAGGTAGGCGCCAAGCTCGCTCGCCATGTCCAGGCGCTTGGCGAGATAGCCGTCGACCGCGTCGCTCAGGCCGGCGATCACGAACAAGATGAATGCAAATAGCATCTCGCCCGAGCTGATCGCCCAGACCATGATCGGCACGGAGAGAATGCGGGCGAGCGTGATGAGGTTGGGGATATTCAATTCGAGCGCCTCGCGGACGGGGCCTGATAGACCGCCCGGCCGGCCTTGCCAAGCCGAGTCTCGGGACCGGCGCGTCGTGCGGCCGTTTGGGAATTTTCGGCGCGATGCGGATTTGTAGGCCGTTGAGAAACCAAGGAATTTGCATGTTCATTTCGCCAAAATACAGTATGTAGTTGCGTGTCGGGAATAAATGCAACTTGTATTCATCGGCGCATTGTTGCCGCTCGCAAGAATCCGACGTACGACCCGCCGAATGCGTCGTTCGATCCCGACACGGCCGGGGGATTTCGGCCTGCCGCCGCGCTGTTCCGGGGCATCGCCGTGAGCCGGAAGCGCGTGGCAATCCTCATCTCCGGCCGCGGCTCCAACATGGAGGCCTTGATCGCGGCCGCGGCGGAAGAATCCTATCCTGCGCAAATCGCGCTCGTGATCTCGAACCGCCCCGATGCGCCCGGCCTGCGGCGCGCGGCTGCGGCCGCGA
>WNGE01000303.1_pt1 | contig 63532 bp, 54 predicted proteins | sample 5400651 | NCBI WGS metagenome assembly WNGE01 (sample SAMN13153370, study PRJNA577476) | soil metagenome | isolation source: 60 cm soil or saprolite under grassland replicate 2 | place: USA:California | collected 2016-06-15 | reverse complement strand
GTCACAGCGCTCTCGATGAATTACCCGTAGTGCGGAAGGAGCATCGGAGACGGTTAAGGCGCGGTAACCGGCCTCCTCAAAAATATCGCGCAACCGGTCGCGCTCGGCGATCTCCTCGTAGACGATTAAAATTGTGGTGTTTTCTCTGACGATATTGGCAGGCGCAGACATGCTTACATCCTGGGACTCAAGGGCGGAACCCTTCGACGGGTTCGATGCGTGTCGCTATGTTCTCTTATCAGGAACACGCTGGGACACACGCGCGTTGTTTGCGATTGAAAGCGATGCGGGAGGGGAATGTCAAGAATGGGCGTGAGTAGCGTGGCTTACTTCTGATGCATGAATGCTATTAAACAATTCAACCGGAAGCGACACTGGAGCAACTCAGCATCACTTCCGGCGATTGGTGGGGGCGAGCGGCGGGCGTCGTATCGGCCCGCGACGCTGGGGGAAATTCTGCCCAATGCAACCTTTGAAGAATACCGCATTGGCTCACTATGCATGTCAAAAATTTGCGGCTCGGACTCCGTGCGGAGAGTCTGTGAAGCTCGAGGCTTCTGAGCCGCGACTTATACTGTTTCAATTAACGTGCCACGGGATCGGCAACCAGGAAAACTAGAACTAAGCCCGGCTAATAGCGAAAACCGTTAGCGGTTGGCCGAAAGTGAGATATCAGCGCGGCATCACTTTGACGGGTCAAAGTGAGAAGTCCAGTCAGGCTGATAGCGAAGTTGACAATGTTCTTGCTGCGATCAACCCTTCACCTTTCGCGGGTGTGCAGAATTACGAACCTGACCTGCGAATATTCAGTTGCGCCCTCGTAAATGAGATGCAGAGCGAAGACAACCCTTTGCAGATAGCGACCACGAGATTATCAACCAGGAGATGCATGTGGGATGAAGCTGAAGGTAGGCGTAATAGGATCAGCAGGCGACACGTCGTCAGGCTCGGCCGCCGGCGTTCTGTTGGAAAGAGCTTCGGCGCTGGCGCGGGCTCTATCCAAACGCGACGTCATCCTTCTAACTGGCGGTACCACCGGAATAGTTTATGCTGTGGGGAAAGCCGCGCATGACGCCGGTGTTTTTCATGTTGGTGTTTCGCCGGCGAGTTCTGAAGACGAGCATCTGGAGCGCTACAAGCTGCCGATAGATGCCTGCGACCTCCTGGTCTATACGGGCTTCGGGTTGAAAGGCCGCAATGTAGTACTTGTTCGTTCCTGTGACATCGTCATCTGCATTGCAGGTGCAATGGGTTCGCTGAACGAATTCACGATCGCCCACGACGAGGGTAAAGTAGTCGGCTGTCTGACGGGAACCGGGGGTGTAGCCGACGAAGCCGGTTATCTGTTGCAAAAATTTTCAAAGCAGAGCGGCGCTCGATTGTTTCGAGATCACGATCCCGACAAATTGCTTGCTGCTTGTTTGCAGGCTTTGGCTTAAAATCCACGACTATGGGTTCTCGATTTGACAGCATCGCGGGAGCTGCAATTCTTCTTTGCGCTGGAGCTACTTCTGCAATCATCTTCGATGTTCTAGCTTTGACGCTCGGCCCTGGGCTTAAGATTGGATGGAACGTGAGACTGGAGACTTGAAAAGCCCATCCGCGGACACAGCAATCGCCTGCCGGGTGGACTTTGACCTGCGGGCGGCTGATCTGGATCATCCCGCATGGACGAGCGTGCCCGCGATCAACCTGAGTCGCTACTGGTCAGGCGAAGAAGCGCCTTCTAACCGTCATGCCGAAGCGCGAATTGTCTGGTCGGAAGAGGCCTTTGTTGTTCGTTTTCTTTACCGTCAGTCGGAACCACTCATTGTCAACTCCAATCCCCAAACAGACAAAAAGACTATTGGATTGTGGGATCGGGACGTCTGCGAGCTTTTTCTCGCACCGGATCCCAGTGAGCCAAATCGTTATTTTGAATTTGAAGCTGCGCCTACCGGCGAATGGATTGACCTGGCAGTTCATCTAACAGCGCGTGGGCGCGAAACGGATTGGCACTTCCATTCAGGAATGACCGCCGCGGCGCATGTCGCCAAAGAGCGAATACTGATTGCCATGCGAATTCCCTGGGGCCTCCGGGTTCACAAACCGCAACGCGGCGACCGGTGGCGTGCTAACCTTTTTCGTTGTGTGGGCATTGGTGAGGAACGTGGATACATTACCTGGAAACCAACTCGTACTGCAGAGCCCGCCTTCCATGTTCCCGACGCTTTTGGCTGGCTGCAGTTTTCGTAAAGTTTTGCATCCGTTGTCGTGATTCACACCTCTCGACTATTGATGCATCGCGATCAGGCACGCGGCTGTTTCTTAATGAAAGCAAGGAGGGTTTCGCGGTGCTGGTCGCTTATCCTCGTAATGCGGACCCCAATCAAGTAACCATGCTCACTGCCCCCTTCATCGAGGCGCTCGTACCGAGTTGACATCGCTTGCATTGGGATCGGACCTGAAGGCAACTCCAGCACGATTTGCAGCGTGCGATCCTCGCCAACTAGATAGTGTTCGCCAATACGTATTGCCGGAAGTACGAGCGCCAACCCATTGTTGCTAATGTCCTTGGTATATCCTTCGAGCGTCGGCAGGGTCCGTCTTCCGTTCGTCCTTTTGTGTGTATCAACGGGTGACACGCTAAGAGGTAGACGCACCGAGCGTCGAGCGTTTCGGCGGTCGCCGGCATATCCGCGTAGCCTGCCCAGTAGGGATCTGAGGAATTCCGACATCTCGTGCACAACCTCGTGCTCCGATTCTTCGGAACCGGAGAGTCGTCACTCGACGGGGCACAGAGCAACTTTGAGAAAGTGAATGCCCGTGCTCAGCCATTGTATGTAAACGGTTGACCCGCTTGCAATAGGCGATTGGAAAACGGCTTAAGAGAGGGCCGCTCACGGATTGCTTCGGGTGACCAAGCAACTCGATATTACAGGATAATTCTCGCTAGTTTTTTAAAGGTGAAGCTGGCAGCGGCTTTCCCGCGGTGTCGCCACTTCTAACCCCGGATTTATCCATGAAGAACGAGAGACGGCCCGAGCGTCCATACTTAGCGGGTTCGGCCGCCGCACTCCAATTCTTGCCGTCTGGCGACACTGTGATGCGAAATCGATAACCTGTCGATTCCGTTCCTTCGAGATCTTTCGGTATCAAGGCGGCCAGGATCAGCGCTGCCATATCACCAAACTTGCCGGCATATTGCTGGCTATAGACCAGTTGGGCCACCGCAATGCGCTGCAACATGGCCTGGACTTCACTATGATGCGTATCAATCCGAGCTTTGAAGAAGAATGTTTTTCCTGCCTTCTGAACTATCGCCTGATTCTCTTTATCTCCTACGATCCAGTTGCCACCCACGCGAATGAGAGTCACAGGTTCTGTTTGTTCCGGCTTTTCATCGCCTTTCACTTTAACAAACACCGTCGCGGCATCGGCGCTAATCTGCTCTCCGTTTATTTCGACCTGCTCGGGCAATACTGCTGCCAGCCGTTCAAAATCTGGCCTCAGATCTTCAAACTCTTCAGGCTTTAGTCCTTCGATCGCCGGCTTATAGATCGACAGCGCAAACGCTTCGCGGAATCTTTTCTCGCGCATTGCTTTGTAGAATTCACGAACTGTGTCTGAAGGAGACCGTGGCGGACTTTGCGCCGTTGTAAGAGCAATGCCGGCGCAGCTCAGTAGTACAACTGCCATGATGACCGCCAGCAACCGACTTGATGGTGTTAAACTGCCCATAGCTAGTCTCTCACCCTAATGAAATATGAGGCGCGCCTCCGTGCTTAGCAGCGCGCCTCCCTGAAACGCCGATCAAAGCTACCTCATTCGATCGAATGGTTGAAGTCAAGAACTTCGGATCGGAGAGGTTAATCCTCTTAATCGTTTCGCCTGATAGGCTTGGGCCTGAAAAGTTTTTCTCTGCCTACCAGATACAGCAAAACAGTAAGCAGCAAGAGCGGAATCAGAGCCAGTAGATTCGCCTGGGGTCCTTCGAAGAATCCATTGTTTGTTTTTGACCATTCTTCAAATTTGGTCAAGCACGCGCCTATCCCTTCGCTCAAGTTTAGAAAGGCGTGCACTACGCCAGCGAGTGCGCCACCGGCAATGTAACCGGAGGCGAGCAGCACGCCGGCGCTCTTATCAGTTTCGGCGACGAGTTCCGCTTCTGTCATGTTTTGATTGGCAAACTTGCCACGCAGGTACTTATCCACGCCCAGTCGTACTAAACCGCCGACAAATATCGGCGCTGAAGTTGAGAGAGGCAAATACACGCCCACTGCAAATGCAAGGGATGGAATACCAGACAGCTCCAGCACAATCGCGATAAAAACGCCTAGCAGCACCAATCCCCAGGGAAGTTGCCGACTGAGAATGCCCTTGATGATGTAGGACATCAGGGTCGCCTTCGGAGCGTTGTACTTAGTTACGCTGCCGCCATCCGGTCGTTTGTCGAAAACCCCATTGATTCCAGGGTCGGCGAGATAGACAGGCACTCCTTGATCGTTAACCAGATAACGCCCTGTCGTACCAATTGCCGTGTCGGTTTGATGACAGACGATGTAGCTTGCGGTGTCACTGCTTGCCTGCTGACCTTTCAGCGTGTCGCGTTTTGGCTGGCCGCCAATCTGCTCACAGTTTGACACGTCGAAGCGAAAGCCTGCCGGCAGGCTCACTTCCTTATTGTTAGCGACAGGGACATAAACCGATGATGACTGGTTGAGCCAAAGCAGGATGTAACCGAGCACCAGCGCTGACGCAAGTGCGCCGACCAGAATAGCGATTTGCTGATTTTTCGGAGTTGCGCCAACCAAAAAACCTGTCTTCAGATCTTGAGAAGTTGTGCCGCCGTTCGATGCCGCAATACAAACGATGCCTCCGATAGAGAGTGCGGTGACGAAGTAAGGAGGCGCGGTCCAACCGATGATCAGAAATGCAAGACACGTCAGCAACAGCGTTGCTACCGTCATTCCTGAGATTGGGTTCGAGGAAGAACCGACTTCGCCGGTTAGCCGTGACGACACTGTCACAAATAAAAACCCGAAAATGACGATGAGTAGCGCTCCCAAAAGGTTGAAGCGCAAATTCAACTGTGGCGCGATCATTATCGCCGCCAATAAGGCGATAACGCCCCCAATGACAAACTTCATCGAAAGGTCCTGATCTGTTCGCGGCATATTCTCGGTTGCTCCGCGACTACCGCGCAGGTCTGCGAGTCCACCTTTCAGTCCGTGCCAGATCGTTGGCAGAGATCTCACCAGGCTGATGATTCCGCCTGCGGCGACAGCTCCCGCGCCGATGTAGAGAATATAGGCCTTTTGAATCTGACCTACCTCCATGTCCCTTATCAGGTGAGCCGTTTCGGGGGCAACCGGAGTCGCAAGGCCAGAGCCGAAATATTTGATCGCGGGAATTAAGACGAGGTACGAAAGCACGCCGCCGCCGAACATGATCGAAGCGATGCGTGGCCCAATGATGTAACCAACGCCGAGCAGCGCTGGATTGTTTTCTATGGAAAGGGAACCAGCTTCGAACGGCCGGCCGAAAACCTTGGTAGGAATTTCTTTCCAGGTCTTGAAGATCTGCTGCATTCCATAATAGAGAAAACCGATACCGAATCCAGCGAGAATTACTTTCCCCCCAGTCGTTGCTTCGTCGGCAACGACGGCCGATGCGGGATCCTGGTGAGCTGCCGCCCGGGATTCGGCAGACGCCCCGGCCTTTAGAACTTCAGCGCAAGCCGTTCCCTCGGGGTATTTGAGGTAGCCATGCTGTGCCACAATCAATGCTCGGCGCAGAGGGATCATCATCAGAATCCCCAGCAACCCGCCCAGTACCGCCACCAGCATCACACGCGTTAGGTCCAGGTCAAATCCTAGAATCAGGATCGCGGGCATCGTTACTCCTAAGCCAAAGGCGATCGATTCACCGGCCGAACCTGCTGTCTGGACAATGTTGTTTTCGAGAATTGTGGCATCGCGCATTCCAAATTTTGAAAACACGCGGAACAGTGTGATTGAGATCACCGCCACAGGAATCGACGCACTGACCGTAAGACCGACCTTTAGCACCAGGTAGAGCGACGACGCTCCGAAAATTATGCCGAGCACCGTTCCTACAATGAGAGCCCGCGCTGTGAGTTCGTCGATACGCACGCCCGCCGGAATGAACGGACGAAAAGTCGTCAGGTACGGGTTCTCAGGACTCCAACCGGTGCGATCGGGAAACTCCTCGGCGGCTGCGGCTTCTTTAGTAGACATCAGTCATCTCCAACAGAATGTGTCTTTGGGGCGGAAATGCGGGGATCGAATCGTTCGCTACTTTACACGGGCCTCCAGCGCTTCCGCAAGCACATTGGGCCAACGAGAGCGAGGAGAGGACCGGGCAAGTCTCTCTGCCGAGGAGCATAGGATTTTGCAGCCAGCTGGGGCGCAAAAGTTTTCCCGTGCTGCGAAGCACGGCTTTACTCGGCGAAGTTGTCTTGGGACGGAGGTGCGACCTTAAGAGTTTTTCGCGCTTCGCGTTCATTACCAGAGCAACGCCTGCGCTTGCATCACGCACTTCAATAATCGCGGCAATCTCTATAAACTGCGGGCGTGTTTTCAGTCGGTCATCGAGCCACCTTGCGGGAGAACCTAATCTTAATGCGAACACGATTCGTGGCGTTTGCGCTCTGCGCTTTTCTGCTCCCAATTCTCGCCACGCCCCAGACAATCGCCCAGAGGGAAGCCACTGCTGCACGTTCGTCGTCTGAAACGGCGCACGTTCCAGCTCCCGAGGAACTACTGGGATTCCGTCCCGGAGACGATGGCAAACTCGCGAGTTGGAACCAGGTGCTTACTTACTTCGCCAAACTGGATCAGGCCAGCGATCGAGTGAAGTTTGAATCATTGGGTAAGACCACGATGGATCTGCCGTTTGTGATGGCGACGATTAGTGCGCCTGAGAACCTGGCGCGGCTCGACGAATACAAGAGGATTCAAGGACTTCTTGCCGACCCGCGAAAGTTGGGAGCAAATCGAGACAGAAAAGCGCGGCAACTCATCGCACGCGGCAAGACGATCGTCTTAATCACCTGCGGCGTTCATTCGACGGAGGTTGGTTCATATCTTTCGAGCATGCTAATCGCGCACCGGCTCGCTTCGTCCAATGAGCCCGAGATTCAGGAGATACTGAAAAACACGATTATCCTGCTGGTTCCGTCGCTGAATCCTGATGGAGTGGACATCGTCAAGAACTGGTACGACAAAACTCTGGGTACGCCTTATGAAGGAACTGATCCACCTGAGCTTTACCACAAGTATGCCGGCCATGATAACAACCGCGACTGGTATGCCTTCACTCAGGTCGAGACGAAGATCACCGTAGACAAGATTCATAACGTCTGGCACCCGCAAATTGTCCACGACATACACCAGCAGGGCGCCTTCGGCTCCCGTATCTTTCTGCCGCCATACATGGAGCCGGTTGAACCTAACGTGCCAAAACAAATTGTGGAAGGCTATACCGAACTTGGTAATTGGATGGCGGCTGAGCTGCGCGCAAAGGGGTTTCAGGGTATTACCACTAATTCCACCTATGACGCCTGGACTCCCGCCCGCGCCTATTCTCACTATCACGGTGGCGTGCGCATTCTTTCCGAGACCGCTTCAGCGCGCATTGCGACGCCGATCACGTTGAAGTTTGAACAACTGCGTTCTCGCGAAGGTTATGATCCGCAAAAAGAATCTGACAAGTTTGGTCCTTTGTGGCGGGGTGGTGAGTGGCATCTGCGCGACATCACAAACTACATGACCACCGCCGCCTTCACACTGCTGCAGCATGCTTCCCAAAACCGCGAACGGTGGCTGAGCAGATTTTATGAGATTGGGAAGGAAGCAGTGCGCCCCCGCAGACGTGACGAGTTGTACGCATTTGCGATTCCGCCGGTGGACCAGTTTGGACCACTGCTGACTATCCTGGAAAGGGGTGGCGTGGAAATTGACTACCCCGGCGCTTTCACCGTGAACAGAAGTAAATATCGACAGGGCACCGCCATCGTACGCATGGCCCAACCCTATGGCGCCTTTGCCAAAGCTTTGCTGGAACCTCAACGCTACCCCGATCTGCGCGACGCTTCGGGCCATCCGATTCCCCCGTATGACGTAACTGCTCACACGCTGCCATTACTTATGGGCGTGCCGGTTGATCCCATTCACACACGTTTCGCATTACCAAAGGCCAAGCCTGAGCGGGTCCATGGCTCGAACGGCGGTTGCGGCGATGCTAACCCTGCTCGTCGAGCAATTTATAAATCCCACGTGCCATCGATGGATGAAGGTTGGACGCGATGGTTGCTTGAGAATCAGGCTAGGTGTCTTAACTACGTTTCCATTAAGGACGTAGATCTTCGCAAAGGTAATCTCAACGGAAACCTCGACACGATCATCATTCCAGACCAAGCGCCTCTTACAATTCTCAACGGTTATCGCGCGGGCACGATGCCGCCTGAGCTAACCGGTGGACTAGGTGATGAAGGAGTGAAAGCTCTGCGTGAGTTTGTTGAAGCAGGCGGGACGCTGGTTTTTCTGAACCGGGCTTCTGATTTCGCGATTGAACAATTTAAGCTGCCACTGCGCAATGTTGTGGCGGGCCTACCTCGGACGGATTTCTACGTGCCGGGTTCGATCCTGCGAATTGAACTTGATACGTCACAGCCAATCGCTGAGGGGATGCCAAAAGAATCTATTGCCTGGGCCGAAGATTCTCCGGTGTTTGAGGTGACTGAACAAGCCGAAAGGCAAAGTCTCAGGGAAGGCAAAACTGGGTCCGGGTCGGAAAGGCAAAGCGTTTCCGCACAGGAGGGCAGCAAAGCCGCATCGGTCTCACACGTGAAGATCATTGCCTGGTATTCGCAGGTCCAGGATCCACTGCTATCAGGATGGTTGCTGGGAGGCGATCGGATTAAAGGCAAAGCAGCGCTCGTCGAAGTAACAATGGGCAAGGGCCGCATCATCCTTTTTGGCTTTCGCCCGCAATACCGCGCCCAGTCGCTGGCCACGTACCCACTCTTCTTCAACGCGATCCGCGCTAGGTGAAGGACCTTGTCCCACCCTCGACCTTGGTTAGCAGAAAATCAACCTCAACCTTGCACCTCAAGGTCAGGAGGGGGGACGCTGTCCCCGCCTAGCTTGGCAACCACTCAGCAGCAAATCAACCTGTTTCTTAGCGCGGCGGGGACAGTCGCTCTTCCTGACCTTGAGGTGACTGGTATCTGAAACTTTGGGTGATTCGAAGCGTATAATAGGTAGACGACGAACGGTAAGCTGAAGCAACATAGAGCGCCGCTCGTCGTGGCCGAAATGGTCACCTTTCTCATCACTTCTTTTTTTATTCTAGCTTTCTTAGCTGTCGCGGCTTATTTCTGGCAGAAACCCGCGTCCACTACCGAAACAGAGGCTCTGCTGCCGCCACGCCAGTACCGCGGGTTGTTCATTGATGGCATCCCAGAGGGGCAAATAGCCGAAGACAACGCAGAGGTGATCGCCACTGCCTTGCGAGAACGTACCGCTCTGCTTGACCGCGCAGCGAATGGTGAGAAATCGGCCCTCCAGCATGCTCGTAATATCAGCAATTCAGTGGATTCGGGTTTCTACGAGGAAGTATTGAATTGTCTCGTCGAATCAGCCAATTCTGGGCCCAAATTGCTTAGTCTGGTTTCCTACGTCGCAAGGAACGAACTCCCTGTGAATCAAAAACTGGCCGAAAGATTCATAACTTCGTGCAAGAGCGAGCCCGGTCAAAGCTCAGCGGCAAAAATGCTGCACATCGCTGCGCTCTCTGACGACGCTAACCTCTACCAAACCGCGGTAGAAACAGCATTGGAGTCCTGGCGCAATGGCCTTTTGCCCGAGGTCTCCCCACAAGAGTTACTCGCTATACTTGAAGGAGAATTCTGGCTACTATCTGCCCACGCGAGAAGCTCCGGGGCAGGCTTTCTTTTGAAACGCACACTCTCCAGTGCGCGCCGCGAACTGGAGACGGCCCACAACAACCAAACCTCATTAGACTGAAAAGAGGACTCTAACTATGACGGACTTTGACCTTATCTCGGTGCTGCCTCTGCTCCTTGGCGCACTAGTGCTGCTCATTGTATTGCTTGTTATCCTGAGCCGAATCTTCGTAAACGTGGGTGCCCGCGAGATTGCAATCAAAGAACGGAGATACCTGGGAGCGAAGATGCCTCCGGGTCGAGTTGTGGCCACGGAAGGCGAGGTCGGCATCCAGGCTGACGTTCTGAAACCAGGGCTGCACCTGATCAAGTTTCCTTTTGAGCGAGTTGTGCGAAAGGTCCCACTGATCGAGATTGGCGCCGATGAACTTGGCATTGTCGAAGCTGTTGATGGCGAACCAATGCTGCCAGGACGGATCTTCGCGCTCGACCGCGCGCAGAATGCTCATAACAATTTTCAGGATCCGATTGCGTTCATCAAGCAAGGTGGTGTTAAAGGTATTCAACTACGAACTCTGCCACCGGGTCTGTGGCCCATCCATCCTTACCTTTTCCGCGTATCCGTCGGAAAAACTACGGTGATCCCCCAAGGCAAGGTTGGCGTGATCATCGCCGCTGATGGCGCGTCGCTCGATCCGGGACGCCTACTTGCCAAGGCGACTCAAGGTCATATCAGTTTTCAAAACGCCGAGCTGTTCGTGGCTTCCGGCGGACAGCGCGGACCTCAGGTTGACATCCTGACGCCGGGCACATACCGCATCCTGACGCAGTCTGCGCCTTTGGAAGGCGGGTCAGACGTCAAACCCGGCCTGTTCAGTATCAGGCTTTACGATGCTACGGTGATCAACGAGAACCAAATCGGCCTGGTCGAAGCGTTGGATGGTGCGCCTTTGAATCCCGGCGATTACGTTGCTGAATCGATTGAGGGGCACGACAATTTCCAGGACGGGCACGAGTTTATCAATAGTCGCGGGCAGCGCGGTCCGCAGAAGGACATCCTTCTGCCTGGCACTTACTACATAAACCCGCTGCTGTTTAAGGTGATTCCCGAAAGTGCCAAGGAAATAAAGCCTGGCGAGGTCGCTGTTATAGTCTCCAATACCGGCAAGGACCCTTCAGATGAAATTCGCCGCCAGATGGCTGCAAAAGTACGCGAGAGAATGGAGCGCGAGGAGAAAGAGCAAGCCGAGCAAACAGCGGCCCGCCTTGACAAGATCGACGACGGCCGGACGGCAGCAGAGATCAAAACTGAACTAATGTCTGGCGATCCGGCGGACCGGCGTCTTGATGAAGGCGCGCATGAAGCTTACGTCGTTCCCGAAGGCTATCGCGGTATCCAGGAAACTGTCGTTGGACCAGGGCGATACTACGTGAACACACTGGCCATCTCGCCCATCATTATTCCCACAACGAACCAGACCGTGGAATGGACTTCGGGCGAGGTAGTCAACACATTCAATCCGTTTGAAGTAATCTCGAAAGATGGCTTCACGATGCAATTAGAAGTGCGAGTTGTCTTTCGGGTTAAGCCAGAAGACGCGCCTTTCATGGTCGCGAAGATAGGCGGCATTGAGCGCTTGATTCAGAATGTGATGCACCCGCTAATTGATTCGATCTTCCGCAACCAGGCGTCGGAATCTTCGGCAATGGCCTACTTACAAAACCGCCACGAAGAACAGGAGCGAGCGGAAGCTCGGGTGCGTGCTCACCTGTTGAAGTATCACGTCGACGTAGTCAACGTTCTTATCTGCCATATCCATTTGCCGGAAGAGTTGATGAAAACGCAGACGGAGAAGATTCTCGCCGAGCAGCGCCAGAACATGTACAACGCGCAGCGCGAGTCCGAAGAGAAACGTATTCAGTTTGAGAGGACCAAATCCCAGGCTGACAACCAGAAAGATTTGATGGCCGCCACTGTGGGTGTTGAAATCGCCGGCAAGCGAGCTGAACAGCGCAAGGCCGAAGGTGAAGGCGAAGCTCACTACATTCTCCAAACAGGTAAGGCCGAAGCGGAAAAAGTTCGGTTAATGGGTGAGGCTCAAGGCGTCGCCTATCACGAACAGGTTGACGCGCTCGGCGCACAGGGAGTCGCACTGGTTGAAGTTCTGAAAGTAATCGGCGAGAAAGGCGTACGCATCACTCCAGACATTATGGCCTCGGGTGGGTCAGGCGATGGCGGCGGGATCGGCACCCTGCTACTGCTTAATCTGTTCCGTAATCAGATGAATCTGCCCGGACCAAATGGTGAGAAAGTAGTCGGAAGATAAACAGATCGCTTGACTGTCAGTAACGAAACGGCTGTTCCATCTGAAATGGAACAGCCGTTTCGTTCAGGATCAGCGGTGCGGCGAATCCCAACTTATCGTTCGAGGTACATGCTGGCGGCCATTTTCGTCAACTTCCAGACCTTCGTCCATTCAATGCGGCGGTTACCATTCTCACGGCCGGTAATCTTATCGAAGATTAGCTTCCGAAAGACACTTCCCTCCCGGCGCAGCATAAATTCTTTCGCGAACGGTTTCGCCGTTTCAAAGAAACTGAAGCTTGGATCCGTGACGATGCCGATACCTTCCAGCGTCATCAGTGCGCGCATGACATAAGTGAAGTTTGCAGGCAGGCGAAATGGGTATTCGTACATTACTTCCGCGAGGTCATAGGTCAATTCTTTGAAGTTTACCTCGCCGAGTTTCAAATTAAGATAATGCTTGAACAGTCCTTCAACAATCGGCCGAATTGTTTCGGAATCAACCCCCGGTTTAAGAAAATTGAGATTGATTATGTCCTGGCCCAAACCATGAACGTCCCTTCCCACGACGTGGAAAAAAGAATCGATCATTTGTGACTGCAGCTTGGGCATGATGCGGCCAACCATACCAAAGTCGAAGAACGCAAGGTGGCCGCTGTCCATCACCAACAAATTGCCTGGGTGTGGATCGGCGTGAAAGAAGCCGTCTTCTAACAACTGTTTTAGATAAGTGCGCACGAGAAGCCGATTGACTTTGACAGGCGAAATGCGTCGCGCGCGCAACCCTGCCAAATCAATGACCTTGGTGCCGCGAATAAACTCCATCGTGAGCACACGCGCAGAGGTGTGCGACCAATGGATTTTGGGGACTCGGACCACTCGCCACTCACGGAAATTGTATCGGAACCGATCCGCGTTGCGTCCCTCCTTGGCGTAATCCATCTCCTCAAAGACCGTCAGATGAAACTCGCGTAGCATTCCTTCCCAGTCGGCATTTTCATTTGCGCGGGGGAAGAAGCGATTTGTCAGCTTCACCAGCCGGTAAAGAATTGCAATGTCGAAACTAATTATCTGTTTCAGATTAGGCCGCTGAACTTTTACTGCGACCTCCTCGCCGCTGTGTAACCGGGCCCGATAGACCTGGCCCAGGGAGGCAGCCGCGAGGGGTTCGGCATCAATCTCAGCGAAGGCTTCGCGAATGCTGCGGCCGAGTTCCTTTTCAATTCGCGCGTAAGCTTCACTGGTGGGAAAGGCTGGCACCTGATCCTGAAGCGTCTCCAGTTCCCTGATGTACGAAAGCGGCAGCAGATCACCTCGCGTACCCAATGCCTGGCCGATCTTAATAAACGTAGGCCCAAGCGTGATCAAGTTCCGGCGCAACCAGATCGCCTGGTTTACCAGCCGCGCTTCTTTTCTGCTCGAGCCATCCGCGCCGTGAAAGACTATGAACCGCGTTGCTCGCAGGATTCCGTCAAGAACGCTTCGAACAAATTCCCGGCTATAGTGCTGAATCAGCGCACGCCGGCCGCGGCCGCGAGCGGCTTCTCGCTGACGCTCGGATGTACGGCGATTAAATTTTGCTCGGATGTCGTAACCATCCAGGAAGAGATAGAGCGACAACAAACCAAGCACACGTCCGACGTTGACGGCGCGCAGCCAGCCATGCAACCCGCGCCCTTTGAGTATGTCTGCGACTAACTGGTCGTCTAATGGCGCCGGTGGTTCATCGACCTTTACAGTTTGCGACGTAGCTGCACCGTTCCCTCGAACACCAGTCAAGGGTTTTCTAACGGCAATCGCGGAAGTCGGAACTAATGCTTCTTCGAATTTCATTATGTATTTCTTATCGCCAAAAAGCGGGCAAAGCCCGCCTTCAAGATCCTAACTTAACGCTCACCAAGTTAACTTTACCAGCCTGCTCCCCTCGTTTCAAAGGATGGAAAGCATGTGACGTGCGCCGGCGCGTTCAAAGTAGCTCTCGGCCCTACCTACATCCCTTTCAATTTGCGTTCGTAGCTGTTCCAACGAATTAAATTTCTTTTCATCACGCAAGCGGTAAAGAAAACGCACACGGATAACGTCGCCGTAAAGGTCCCCCGACCAATCCATTACGAAAGTTTCAACCGAAGGTTCCCTTGCCGTTTCAAAAGTGGGACGCGTACCCACGTTAGTGATGCTGCGGCGCCATTGCCCGTCAAGTAGCGTCCCCGTAACGTAGACGCCATTGGCAGGTATGACGCGGTTCTGGGGATGCAGGTTGGCTGTCGGAAAGCCAAGCACGTGACCTCGCTCCTTTCCACGCTCAACGCGACCTTCCACTCCGTACGGACGGCCAAGCATTCGCCTGGCGAGATTTACTTTGCCCCTGGCCAGCAACCCGCGAATTTTGCTCGAGCTTACTCGTTGCCCACGCAAACTGACCTCCGGTACTTCTCCAGCAGCAAATCCCAAATCTGTGCTGACTTGTCGCAAAAGGTCGATATTGCCTGCTCGGTTATGGCCGAATGCAAACCCTCGCCCCAGATAGACTTCACGGGCCTGCAAACGCTCGTGGACGACATCACGCAAAAAGTTGCCGGCCGGAATTCGGGAAAACTCTTCTGTGAATCGGATGACGATCGTTTGCTCGATTCCAAGCACCCCAAAACCATCAACTTTCTGATCCAGGGTCTGAAGGAGTGGAGGTGCCGACGCAGGATGCAAAACAGCGCGCGGATGAGGATCAAAAGTTATTGCAGTCGGAACGGCGCCGACGGCACGCGCTCTATCTACAACTGTGCGCATAATCAGTTGATGGCCGAGGTGCAGTCCGTCAAACACACCCAGCGTCAGCACGGTGGGGCGCTGAATTTCTGCGTTGTCTGTGCCATGGAATAATCGCATAAAGGACGAATCAGTGGGGATCTAGGAAGCGATCAGTTCATTTTCCATTTGGCATTTTCCATTTCTCATTTGCCATTTGAGATAGCGGTGCGCTCAATCCACTCGTTAGTCATTAAAGCCACTTACAATAGTCGTCATAGCCACTTACAAACTGAACGGAGACACGTTTCTCCCAATGACCAAATGAGAAATGAGAAATGGAAAATGATTCCGACCTCCTCGCCAAACCTCTCACTCATCACTAACAACGAGTCCGTCATAAGCCCACTCAACTCCTTCAGGCAGTCGTCTCGAATCACGCTCGTGTTTCACATCATGGGCAATATGCGTTAAGTAGGCGCGCAGCGGGTTTATTTTGGCGATGTACTCGAGTGCGCGATCCAGCCACAAATGTGTCGGGTGCTCCTTGAAACGCAAGCAATCCAGTACCAACACGTCCAGATTATTCATAGCGGCCATAGTAGTCGGCGGAATCTCGCTCAGATCGGTAGCATAAGCGAAATCGTTAAAGCGATACGCCATCACGGGAAGCCGACCATGAATGACCTCGAGCGGAGTGATTTCGAGTTCGCTACCGAGGTAAAAGGAAGCGCCGGAAACAACAGTGTGAGGGATTACCTGCGGCAAGCCGCCGCCGAAGTGTGAAGGTTCGAAGATGTACTTAAAAATGCGACGAATATCTGGCCATGCGTTCTCATTCGCGTAAACACCGAGGGCCCCATACCGGAAGTTCAACGGACGAATATCATCCAGTCCGAAAATGTGGTCCGCGTGACAGTGTGTGATAACAACGGCATCGAGCCGCTTCAGCTTGTGACGTAACGCCTGTTGACGGAAGTCGGATGAGGTATCGACGAGCACCGACTGGTTCGCGTGTTCGATTAGGATCGAAACTCGCAGACGCTTATCGCGAGGATCGTCAGAGGTACATGTTTCACATTCGCACCCGATTGATGGAACTCCCGTGGACGTGCCGGTACCAAGAAAGGTTAGTTTCATTGAGGGAGTCCAAAGTCCAAAGTCCAAAGTCCAAAGTCAATCAAATCTGCCGCCCTGGAATGTACGGGCAATCCCGGCGAGTCACCGACTTTTGACTTTGGACGTTGGACTTTGGACATGCTTTTAGCCCCCGATGATGTCCCGGCCGGAGTAAGCGCGCGAAGCCTTTGGCGTTCCCGAGTTTGCCAGTGAAACAAATTGCATTCGTAAATCTGCGAGAAAGCCCTCAAGTAGTTTTTCTTCCTGAGGTGTCAGGTTGCCGCGCGTCTTGTGTTGGATCATGCCCAGCACATCAATCCAATGTTTCGCCAGCTCAAGATCAACTTCACGCTGATGAGTAACCGGATGTTCCATCATTCCCAGAGCAGACGCCGCATTCGAAGCGATGGACATTATGAAGTTCACGAAGCTGGCCGGGTCATCGGCGCCGGAGAGTTCCGCGTCTTCGCCTTCCGCAGGTTCTGGTCCAGCGTTCGTTGCAGCATCATTTTGTTTAGGCCGGGAGCTGGCAGATTGGGGTTCCGCTACAGCACCGACGATATTCCATTGCTCGCCTTTTGTGGTTGGTTGCGGCTCGGGTTTCTCGTTCTCGGGAACTTCACGCGGACTGCCGTCAGAATTAAACAACCGTCGGTCGGTTACCTTAAAGTTTGTCTGTTCGTTATTCATTTGGTTAGCCAATCGCAAGACAGCTCCCAGAGCATTACCTGAGAGTCGTAAGGCATCCTTTTCTGAGTTTACTTGTTACACGCGATGGTAGCACCTGATTTAAGAGCCTCGCAAGAAGGCACGATTACACATGTCAGATATAGAGCCTGCTTTGGACTCTATAGAGCCGGCTTGGACTCCGGACCTCCTGCACTCTAGACTATTCGACATGCCGGCTACATTCACTGACTTGATTGCTCTGATGACGCAATTGCGTTCGCCTGAGGGTTGCCCCTGGGACCGCGAGCAAACGTATGCGACGCTCGCGCCAATGCTTCTGGAAGAAGCCTACGAAGCCTTTGAGGCAGTTGAAGAAGCACTCGAAGGCCGGCCAAATGAGTTGCGTGACGAGTTGGGCGACCTGCTCTTTCAGATTGTTTTCTACGCGCAAGTAGCGAAGGAACGTGGCGAGTTCACCATCGAAGATGTCACGGAAAGTGTACACGCAAAGATGGTCCGCAGGCATCCTCATGTTTTCGCTGGGGCACAGGCGGAGAATGTTACGGAGGTCCTGCGCAATTGGGAAACGATCAAGGCCGAGGAAAAACGAGCTGCCAAAACTCCAGGCGCAACCAGGGACATCTCTCTCCTTGACGGCGTCTCGGCAAAAGTTCCGGCCTTAATGGAAGCGCATCAGCTTTCAACTAAAGCGGCACGCGTAGGATTCGACTGGGAAAAAGTAGAAGACATCTTCGCGAAATTACAGGAGGAGGTCGGGGAGTTACTCGCCGCGATGCAGGTTCATGCCAGTTCTCAACTCGAGGCCGATCACACGCGCGTTCGGGAGGAAGTTGGGGATCTACTTTTCGCGGTTACTAACATTGCTCGCCACTTAAAAGTGGAACCAGAAGCTGCGCTGAAATCAACAAACCGAAAGTTTCGCCAGCGCTTTCGCTATATCGAAGAAAGTATGCAGTCGCGCAAACGAAGTTTCGAATCTGCATCGCTGCAGGAGCTTGAATCCCTCTGGCAGGAGGCCAAGCAGAAGAGTGCGAGCAGTCGCTGATTGATAGTCTAAAACAAAAAGGCCCGAAGTTCGGGCCTTTTTAGACCAGTGCATAAACCTTGCTTAGGCATTCAGCCGAACTGAACGAAGTATGTTGTTGAAAGCTGTCGTAAAGGTTCGCGCTTCACTCTGCGGCGCTACGGCAATCATATAAAACAAATCGCCATTCTGCAGTTGCGTTGTAACCAGGGTCACAACCTCGCGCTCGCCAGTTGCCTCATTAACATTGCTAAGCGTGGTACTCAGGCCGCTCCGACCCGAAATATAGGCGCGTTGAAAGCCAGTACTCTCGCGCAAATTGTTATTGCCCTGGGCCAGACTGTTAATGAAATCCTGAGTTGCCTGCCGCATGTCGGGACTCTGCGGGCGAAACACACCAAAATTAACTCCATGCGTGAAAACTGCCCGACCCTGAACCTGGCCATATCCTCCCTCAGGAACGAACCAGACCGAATTGTTCTCGCCCATTTGTCGCCAGTTATCAGGAACGCTAACGGTCAAGAAACCCAGTTCGTTATAGCTGCGGTACCGCGTCGACGGATATTCTACGCGACCCCCGGGCGTATTTGCCGGATAATTCCTATCTCCGCCTTCTGTTGGATAGCGTTGACCACTACGAGCTATCTCGGACATAGTGGGCGCCGTACCGTATCCTCGGAGCTTCGCCTGAATGCGTTCAAAATCTCGCGTATTGCCAACCGGGTTTTGTACGCGCAAGTATTGCGCTTCCTGAAGGATTCGTGCATTTCGGTTCGCCGGACTCGGGTGACTGCTCATAAAACCACCGCTGCTACCGCCTCCCTGCCGTTCAATGGTTTGGAACATTGCGGCCAAATCGCGCGGATCGTAACCGGCACGAGCCATGATTTGAGAGCCCAGAATGTCGGCCTCAGTTTCATATTCGCGGCTGAACTTTAGAAAGTATACGCCGACCCCCTGCCCTGCTATTTGCGCAGCAGCACCTGCCGGTCCACCGAGAATCTGCCCGCCAATTCCGAGAATCCCCGCCAAGAGGCCATACTTCTGACCCTTAGTCGCTTGTGCTGTACCATGGCGCAAAGCTACGTGGCTGATCTCGTGGGCCATAACCCCTGCCATTTCGCCTTCACGACGAGCAGCTTCGATCATTCCACGGTTGACGTACATCGGCCCACCTGGTAGGGCGAAAGCATTGATGTCTTTCGCGTTCACTACTTTAAAAGAGTACTGAAATTCGGGATGCTGAAACTCTGGCGGAATCGCTGCCGCCAGACGATGGCCGACTCGCTCCACGTAATCCGTTACCTCGTTATCGCGGAGCAAAGGCAACTGCTGTTCGACTTCCGCTGCAGCCTGTCGGCCCAATTTAAGGTCATCCTGAGGACTATACCTGTTGCTGTGATAAACAATCTTCGTCTGTGAAAACACAGACACGGGCATTACGAAAATTGCGCATACTGCCAGCCATGCGACAATCGCGTGGGCCTTTTGGTTTTTGTTTCTAATCATGTCTCCCTCCGTTTTTGAAATGACCTCCTCGTTCCTGTCTTGCCAGCCGTAGGGAGAACTCGCGGGCCAAGCTCCAGGTTTTGGATGAATCAAATGTTGAGTTGGTTTACAGTCGGGCGCCAAGCGAAAACCTTAAATAAACTGCACCAAATCGCGACATCAGTACACGTTTAGAGGACATTCCTCGCCTGATTCGCGGCTAATGAGCGTGTTTGTGGTTTCCCAAGGTTGTACTAGGCAACGGAGGTGCCAAGGAGGGATTTCAGGGGTTATTGATTACGCGGCTCGATGCGTTCGTTCAACCATTTGGTGGGCTCGGCAACTGGTGAAATACGATGCGGCTCACCTTTCCAAACACGAACCATTGATATGATCAAAAAGATGGTGGCTGCCAGTTTGAATAAAGTTCCACCGATGGAACTGCCGGTTATGGCTCCTACAACGCCAAAGAGGGTTTGCACGACCAGAATAGCTATGTGCAGTGCAAGACCCTGTGCAGCATGAAAGCGCGCCTTCACTTCTTTCCTCGGCACCAGGAACAATTCCAGGAGAGAGCCTACTACACCGATATAGAAAGGAGCGTATGGCAGGATCATCGCCCACTTCTCTGGCAAACCTATGCCCGCGACTGTGCGCGATGTGGGTCGCTGGTTTACATGAGGTGGCAGATAGGGAGATGCCGGTTGATAAGGCGCTGGTGCTGAATAAGTTGGCGGTACGAATATGGAGGGGTAAGCACCATCCGAAGCTGGATTATCGAAAGTCCTCGTGGGAGCTTCAGAGTAGACATTGCTGCGCGCGCTATTGTTGGCCGAGGAGCCTACATCGCGAGTGGCCCCTTTCATTTCCTGTGTCCCAGGCGCCCCATCGTCTTGACCCCAAGCCTCTTCAGTCTGCCTGACATAGTCAGGATCGAGCGGATTAGTGTCGTATTTGGTCTTTTTCGTCTCCATCATCACCAACGTCTACGACTGTCTGAACCGAACGGTTCCAATCTTACCCGTCTGCAACCGCATACTCAACCTGCTGCCAAGTCTGCTCACGCTCAGAAATTCGGAAAGCTCGCATGACTGGTTTATCACCACCGAATCCGATAATCAGATAGATTGCCTCAGGATAATAAGCTAAGCGCACGTCCGTCTCAGACGGCGCTGGTTCCATCGCCCGCGGATGAGAATGGTAGATCGCTAACAACCTTTCGCCGCGTTCACGCATTTGTCGCTGAGCAGCGAAGAGATCTTCCGGGGCCGCCTCATAAGCGATCTGAGAGTTCACGGCGATATTGCCCAACGAATAGATGCTTTTTACGTTGCCTTCCTCGTCGCCTCCGATCAACCCGCAACACTCGGCCGGAACCGCATCGCGTGCGTGGGAGATGATTTGGTCGATCTGCGAAGTCGGAAAGGTAATCACCGTTGCCGTCAAAACCTATGGGAAGGCGAGAATTTCAGAACTGAAGAAGCTAAATAAAGCTTTTCGCTGGCCACTAACGATTCATTTTCTGGTAGTGTCATATTTCGACTTTCATAGAAGACGATCCACGAAATCACACGAACCAACACGAGTATTTAGTGAGATTTCGTGTAATTTAGTGGATCGTCTTGCCGAGTCTCCGCTATGAGACACGTTACTGAAAACATGACATTACCGATTTTCTCTTTGCCTTAACCTTTCACTCTGCGCCTCTAAAGTCCTCTAGGCTAATCAAGACGTGGGTTCAATCCCTCTCCACTATGCGGAGCCTCAGTTCCTCCAACTGTTTTGGGTCCACTTCGCCGGGTGCGTCGATCATCAGATCGGCGGCTGACGCCGTTTTGGGAAAAGCGATCACGTCTCGCATATTGTCGGTGCCCGCAAGCACCATCATCAAGCGATCGATACCGGGAGCGATGCCGCCGTGCGGCGGTGTTCCATATTCCAGGGCATCGAGAAAAAATCCAAAACGCGAGCGCGCTTCTTCAGTCGTCATCCCGAGGGCTTTGAACACCAGGCGCTGCACGTCGCGCCGATGAATTCTGATAGATCCGCTCGCCAATTCGACACCGTTGATCACAGGGTCGTACGCCCTGGTGCGAATTCTCGCCAGCAGTTCAGTCTCCCCTCCTTCAACTGCGCGCTGGAGCAGTGGCAGATCTTCGTCAACGGGTGAGGTAAATGGATGATGCATTGAATAGTAGCGATTGTCCTCTTCGTGGTAATCAAACATCGGAAACTCAGTGACCCAGAGCGGGGCAAAAACATTTGCCGGAATCAAATTCTCGCGCCTGGCTACCTCATTACGTAAGGCGCCCAGACTCGCAGCCACAACCTTTGATTTTCCAGCCACTATCAAGACCAGATCCTCCCTTTCAGCACCCGCAAGCTTGGCCAAATGCTCAACAACGCTCTCGCCTAGAGCCTTAAGCAATGAAGATGAAACTTCACTACCCAATTTGATCCAGGCCAACGCGCCGGCGCCATAACGCTTGGCAAACTGCTGTAGTTCATCCAGTGCTTTGCGTGACAACCCCGCGCCACCGCGTACGGTAAGTCCCTTAACTTCGCCATCAGCATTCAACGCTGCCGCATACGGAGCGAAGGTCGTTCCTTCGAGCGCGGATGATAAATCTTGCAGTTCCAGGCCCTGAATTCGCAGGTCGGGCTTATCCGAACCAAACCGTTGCATAACTTCGGCGAAGCTCAGCCGCGGAAAAGGAACCGGCAATTCTACGTTGATCAGTCTAAACACCCGCGCAAATAGCCCTTCAACCAAAGCATAAATCTGCTCGGGCGTCACAAAACTCATTTCAATGTCGAGCTGTGTGAATTCAGGCTGGCGGTCGGCGCGTAGGTCTTCATCACGAAAGCAACGCGCAATCTGGAAGTACTTTTCCAGGCCGGCGATCATGCACAACTGCTTAAAGAGTTGTGGCGACTGCGGCAACGCAAAAAATTTGCCTGGCTGGATTCGCGACGGCACGATGTAGTCGCGCGCGCCTTCCGGGGTCGACTTGATCAGGACCGGCGTTTCGATCTCCGTGAAACCTTGTTCATCCATGTAACGGCGAATCTCTGCCAGCAACCGATGACGTAGACGCAGATTTGCCTGAAGCTGCGGCCGGCGCAGATCCAGATAGCGATACTTCAAACGTAAGTCCTCGCTGGCGAGCGCGTCCGAGCTGACTGTCTCGAGCTGAAATGGCAGCGTGCGAGCATCGTTAAGGATAAACAGCTCGCGAGCGCGCACCTCTACCTCGCCAGTCGCTATCTTCTGATTGCGCTGAGACTCATCGCGCAACAAAACTTCGCCCACTACGGCGATGACATATTCCCCGCGCACTTCCTTTACCCTGGCATGTGCTTCGGGCGCATCGTCGGCATTGAAGACAACCTGTGTGATCCCCGCACGGTCACGAAGATCGACAAATGTCAGCACGCCGAAGTCGCGCCGCCGGGCGACCCAGCCCATCAAGGTTACGGTTGTGCCCACGTCCTCTTTGCGCAGTCCGCCGCAGGAATGTGTGCGCTGCAAGTTTCCTAGGTTGTCGAGCATGTTCTTTAATCAATTAACTGCGAAGACTACACGCTCCCAAGCAAATCACCTGATCTCAAGAGGAGCGCAAATCGTTCACGCCCTCTTTGTCCGCGGTCTGCTGGAAGGCTCCTAAATCTTTTTTTCTGCAATCTCGATTAGATTTCCGCCGGGATCTCGTACGTAAAAGCGTTTCGTTCCTGGCACCGGACGCGGATCAGATAAGATCTCAACTCTTGCAGCCGCCAGGTGGGTTTGTGCCTGATCGAGGTTTTCGACTGCGAAACAGATGTGGCGCGTGGCCACCTGATGCTCGGTGATATCTTCGAGCGAAAGATGCAACTGCACGCTGCCAAGCTGATACCATGCCCCTCCTCGTCCTCGCGATGCTTCGGGCTTAGGGACCTCCTCGAGACCAAGTACATTACGATAAAATTCTTTCGTCACCTCTTCGACGGCGTGCGGCACTGTTACATTGACGTGGTGAAAGTTGACGATGCCGGCTGACATGTTTAGTTGCTTCCTCTCTCCAGCATTACTCGCGAACTTCGCTGCCGCATCAAAACGGTGTTGGGTTTCCGACTGATCAACTTTCTTCGCCAGATACTGATTGAACTCAGCCGACCGGTTCTTGGGAATGCTCAATGACTTCCATTCAGTGGATCGAAAGTGCTTTGCGAGAAAGATTATTTGCCCGATGTGATATGCGTAATGCGTCATCTGACGGTTAATCGCCCCAACTACCGTATGCTCCTCGCCGCGGATCATAATTTTTTTCTCGAAGTCGTCAGGTCGAAGAGGTTCGAGCGCGGTAAACACGGCATTCCAGCCCTTCTCCCAGTAAGCCACCAGGTCTTCCTTTACCATCTGCGGTTCGACGACAAACTCCAGGTCACGGTTGCGGTCCGGTTTTTCTCCATCAGTCGTCAGGAAATCGGTCCAGCGCGAAAGCATGTTGCCAGCTATGTGCTTCATAATCACGGCGATGCTGTTGGATTCTTCATCGATGGTAATAAAGAACTCGTCGTTTGTGAGTTGAGCGAGCGCCTTTTCTGCCAGCTTCTTATAAGCATGAAAGTTAGCGAGCGCGTCATAGAGATAGTCTCTGATTAATTCTTCATTCATCGTTCGCCTCTCGGATCAATGCCTGTGACCTGCCTGCCTATCCCGCAAACAGGGGCATCTTTTGGTTACTTTTGCAGACATGCTCGCACGGTGGTGGCGGCCGCCTCCCATCCTACCGACATCTGCTCGCCTGATCGCATATCCTTTATTGAAACCTCACCCCGGGACCTTTCATCTTCGCCTAAGAGAACAACAAAGGGTATCTCGCGGCTTGCAGCATACTTAAACTGTTTTGCTACCTTATCAGCCTCCGGATATAAATCGACACGAAGTCCTGCCGCCCGCAACTCAGTAGCAAGCCGAACTGACTCTGTGACTGACTCTTCGTCCCAAATCATAACCAGGACATCAGCGGGGAAGCTCACTAGTTTGGGAGAAAACATTTCTCGCTCGGTCATCACTACGATGATTCGTTCCAGGCCCAGAGAAAATCCACAGGCAGGCACATCCTGGCCGAGAAACATACCTACCAGATTATCGTAGCGACCGCCGCCACCAAGGCTCCCGGAAAGATCTTTAACGCTGATCTCCATAATCGCGCCAGTGTAGTAAGAGAGTCCGCGAGCGAGGCTTGGGTCGATCTTGATCCTCTGCGCGATGCCGCAGGCGACGGCGAATTTCATGATCGAGCGCAAGTCATCAATCCCTCTGGCGCCAGATTCATTGTCTCGCAGGAATTCCACCAACCTTCCAAGCACTGCGGCATTTAAAGAGTCCCGTTTCTTGTCGATATTTTCTCCCAGTGCAAGCTCTGCAGCATGGTCAAGCGAATTCAGCTCCACGAAAAAGTCCAGCAATCGATTACGAGATTCTTCATCGATTCCACGGTCGCTGAGATCTTTCGCAACACCTTCGCGTCCGATTTTGTCCAGTTTGTCTAAAGCAACCAATGCAGCATTATGCTGATCGCTGGGGACGCCCGCAGAGTGAAGCACACCGCTCAGGACCTGCCGATGATTCAACCGAATTGTAAAATCGTGGAAGCCGAGTTTTGCCAGGACTTCACTGGCCGCTGCGCAGATCTCAGCTTCCACCACCAGCGATCGCGATCCCAACACATCAACATCACACTGATAAAACTCGCGAAATCTTCCACGTGCGGGTCGATCCGCTCGCCACACTGGTTGAATCTGGTAACGCTTAAAAAACTTCGGCAACTTATCGCGATACTCAGCTACCACTCGGGCCAGCGGTACAGTCAGGTCATAACGAAGCGCCAGATCAGCCTCGCCCGCGCCTGCATGAACACCACGCTTCAAAATTTTGAAGATGAGCTGATTGCCTTCCTCACCATACTTGCCCATCAGCGTTTCGATGTCCTCTACGGCCGGCGTCTCGAGTGGCTCAAAGCCGTAGCGCTCGTAAACTTCCTTGATGACGCCGATGACATACTGGCGCCGCCGCACATCCGCGGGGAGAAAGTCGCGCATGCCTCGCGCCGGTTGGTTTTTGGAGGCCATACTGGGTTCGGGTAGGTAATGAACTCTAGGTTTTTGGCTTCGGTATTCGGTCCTTGTCGCTGACTCTCTCACCCTACGGCTGGCGTCCCTTCACTAGGCGCGTGCTGCTGCTCTGATCACTACTCACTTTTATATTTACTCGTATACGCGACATAGTTCTGCCAAAACAAATCCAGATCGGCGACTTCGTCGTCGGTTAGTGGCCGCTTCACTTTTGCCGGCCTGCCCATGACTAAAGAACGTTGCGGAATAATGGTTCCAGGCGTTATCAGAGAACCGGCGGCAACCAGGGATTTTGCACCCACTCGGACATCATCAAGCACTATCGAGCCAATCCCGATCAGCGAACCCCGCTCCACATAACAACCATGCAAAGTGACGCTGTGACCAATCGTGATTTCGTCCTCCAGGATTGTGGGATGAGTGCCGGTGCGTGTGTGTATCACACTATTATCTTGCACGTTCGTACGATTGCCGATGCGAATATAGTACATGTCGCCGCGCAAGACAGCGTTACACCAAATAGAAGACTCTTCACCAATGTGAACATCACCGATTACCTGCGCGCTCACATCTATATAAGCGCTGGCTTGAATCTGCGGATGAACACCGCGGAACGGTCTAATCATATTTTTGGAATAATAACACAGTAACAAAGCACGGCCTTTCAGTGATATTCAGACTGACGGACTGAAGCTTGGACCACATCAACATACGTCAACTCGACATTTGACAGCCCGTAGACCACCGTGAGAGATTGCGCCCGTGACGCCTTGTCTTCGAAACAAAAGCTTCGGTGCCAACGAACTAGCTTTGTTCGCCGCGATAGTAGCGGTTTCGCTGCTCGCAGCCGCTTGCGCTGGGTCGCTGTTCAAAGTTAAACCGATAGTCGAACTACCTCCGCTTTCGGATGAGGCAAAAAGCGCGAGTGCCGGCGGCGTGATGATTCGGGTGGCCCCGCTGCTTTCCGATGAAGAAAGTCAGGAGCTGTTTGAGGCTAATCTTCCCCTGAGCGGCCTCCTCCCAATCCGCCTGGAGCTGGCTTATGAAAATGGCATGCCCGTGGAACTCAAGCGCGCCCGCTTTCACTTGCGCGATAGCGAGGGCAGGGAATGGAAGCTGCTTACGCCTAAACAAGCAATCTCACGAATTCTGAAGGCGAATGACATTTATTTCTACAATCCAAATTCGCGTAAGCAGTTTGAGGCTGAGTTGGCTGCGTATGGTCTTGACCTAAATACCGCTTTGTCACTTTCCGAACGCCGTCGCCGCGGTTTTCTTTTTTTCCAAACACCAGACAAAAAGCCGGTTGAGAGCCCGCACGGATTGACGTTGCTGGTCGAACGCTTGCCTCAGCCTGTTCAGATAGCTTTGAACTAAAGGCCCTGTAGACAAGTTACGGACGGCAACCACTCGCCGTCCGTAACCGATGAATGTTCGATCATGTTCAGGTCGAACTGTTAAGTCCATCTACTGAGGACCGCTGGCTCGGATGGTAACCTCGGTCCCCGTTGTCAGATTGAGGTCTTCGCGACCCTGCACGTAGACTGAACCAGCGCCAGCGCCAGCGCCTAATACCGCGCCGATTGCTGCGCCTTTGCCACCGCTGGCGATGGCGCCAATGATAGCTCCCAAGGCAGTACCGATGGCGGCACGCTGCACCGTTTTATTGGTCTGATCATCTTCTCGCACGGCTCCCTCGTTATCAACCCGAACAGTTTCATTCCCGGGCGTGCGAACAGCATCGACGATTCCCGCGAACCGATAAGTCCGGCCGTCGCGCAAACGAATTGTGTCGAAGTTTAGTGTCATCTGAGAACGGCCGGTGATGCGGCCGCTGCGACTAACGTTTGTCACGTAACCTTCGATTGTTGCGCCATCATACTGACCCGGTGAACGAACGGTCATCGTAAACCGCTCGTTATCGCGCGCCGTCTGCGTCGATAGATTAGAGTTTAGGACTGCGACGAGCTGTGTTCCATTGGGAATCACGAAGTCGCCGCTCGCTGTCGAACCGTTCGGAGTGTTCGAATAGTTGGGACTGCTGGAATAGAGATCTAACTTCGCCACCTCCGACGTCCTGTCATAGTAAGAGTCCACAGAAATCGGCTGATTGAGCTGCGGCGAATAGAGGCGTCGGGTCACAATCAGGCGACGACCATTGTCAATGGGGTCGAAGGTTACTGTGAAGTCCTGCTCCCTGTCACCCGTTCTTGATACGATTAACTGGTCGCCTGCAAAGCTCGCACGAACTCGCGCCGTGCGACCATTCGCATTAGTCTCAACGTGCTCGCTCCCATCCACCACGAAGTTAATTTGTGGTGCACGGGACGAAGCTATCGTGACACTGTTGCCTCGTCGCTCCAGGGCCAGAGTATCAGGTGCTTCGAGACGTGCCAGCAAATTGTCATGGATCCGTTGACGCTGAGCAACCGGCAGGTTACGCGTCGCGTTCTCCGCAGCCACTCTTGGATCAGTGCTTCGCGAAGGGTCGAGCCGGTAAGTTCCGGTCAGTTGAGCGTCCTCTCCGTACGTGGTACCGCCCTGCGTGGGGGTCGTGTCCCAGTTCCAGGCGATGTCGTAGGCACTGGCCAGTTGGTTAAGGTCTTCTTTCAGCAAAGTCCAATCCCCCTCGACGCTGGCGTCAAACTGATGGTTGGTCAACAGTGAGTTGATGTAAGCGGCATGCTCAAGCACGTTCCGCGCCTCGGTTTGCGTAAACTGTCGACTGCTAACGCGGTTATTAAGTTGGCTTGTCGCTTCCTCCAGAGCAATCAAATGCCGGCTCGCTTCGTCTTTCTCCGCAGTTGCGTTAATGTTGCTCCGGTTGAGTGCCAACCGAAAACTTCGGCTGAAGGTTGCAGTTCGATTATTGATTCGCCGGGCCAATTGGCGCATTTGGAAATCGTTCAAACGATTACCAACGCCGGTTCCACTTCCGGTATCGATGCTACCAGCATTCCACCGCCAGTCATTGATGTAATAGGCGCGAGCAAGTAGATCAAGATCGCCCTGCAATGAACGCCAGTCTTGAGCGACTCTGTCGTCGAGTGGGTTGTTCAACAGAAAGCTGTTGATAAGCGCCGCCCGATCAAGCACTGCGCGAACATCAGCGGCAGTGGATTGTCTGTTCTCAAAACGCGTCTTCAACTGATCTGTCGCATATTTAAAGTCAGTGACCAGCCGGTTGACTTCTTCACGAGCGGTATTGTTTCGACGGTTACGGGCAATTGCATTTTCAAGAGTTCTGCTGAACGTATCAGAATCTGTTTCGATACGGCGGATCAGATTCCACATACTGGTTTCGCTATCACGATAGGGGCGCTGGGCCGACACCGTACTCATTACCCCAAGGTTAATCAGCGTCAGCAGTATTGCCGTGCCTATTCTTCCATACATGATTTTCATAGCTCATTCCTCCAATGATCTCGTTTCAAAAAGTTCTACAACTCATGAACGACTGCTCGAAGACAAGGGTTGATGGGGCAGTCTGAATAAAGGGGGATTCGGTAAGGAGAGAGAGGGTAACAGCTTGTGAATGTCTACTTCACCTGAGTCTCAATCCGAGGGATGTAGCCACGTTGGTCAAGGTTGCCAGGGCTTTAGTCAAACTGACTCTGTTGATCAATAGGCTGATCTGTTGATCAAACACATCTGATTATCGGACTTAAAGGAGTCAGCCAAGTAACAAGAGTGTTACAAAAGCCTTGCAGTTATAATCGCCCGGCCGCTAGAGTTTTGAATAGGTGAGACCTGTCTGGCCCTGATACTTGCCACCGCGATCCTTGTAGGAAACGTCGCACTCTTCGTCCGACTCTAGAAAAACTACCTGACCAATTCCTTCGTTCACGTATATGCGCAAAGGCAAATCTGCGAGGTTTGCCAGCTCCACAACCAGCCGACCAACCCAACCCGCCTCAAGAGGCGTGGTGTTCACCAGCAGACCCGCTCGGGCATACGTGGACTTGCCCATCGCGATTCCGGTTATCTGCCGCGGCATGCGAAAAGTTTCCACCGTTACACCCAGTGCGTAAGAGTGCGGCGAGAGGAGATAGTATTTTGATCCGTCGTCTGTGGTGCGCAGGGGCGGCTCTACCAAACACTCTTCATCGAATGCTTTTGGATCTATTTCACGTCCATGAATTGGCGAGAAGATGCGAAAGCCATCATCAGCAAGGCGCATATCATATCCGTAGCTCGAGGCGCCCGCAGAAATGATGCGGCGGCCGTCGATTTGACGGATCAACTTGGGTTCGAACGGAGCGATGAGCTGTTGCTCCTCCACCATTCGGCGAATCCAGCGGTCTGATTTAACTGTCATAATGGAAAAAGAGAATACAGGGACAAGCGAACACGAGACAAGCGAGCAGCCTGGTTCGATTGCCGATTTCCAATTGTCGATTTGGTCTTCAAACGAGCCGATTATTTATTCATGAAATCAGAAGGGGATAAACGGGTATCTAATCGATGTCGTCCACTAACACAGTGAGCTTTTCGCAACTAGCAATCGGCAATTGACAATCGACAATCATTTTTCGATGCCTTCTTTCACGATGCGAATCGTTCCGTCGCCCACTACCAACTTGAAGAAAGCGCCGCCCACCCCCGCGCGAGCCCTGACTATCCGGTCAGTAATGCCATCGCGTTCCCGCGACACTAAGGCCGAATAACTGTCATCGATTCGGCCCAATCGTAGAATATCGGCATCAATATCAGCATTAAAGCCAGCCGGGAGTTCAATTTTTAAGTCTCCGGTCGCGATCCGGATATCCGCCCCACTACCGCGCCAACTGCGTGCCAAAATTTTGACGTCGACCTTGCCTGAACCTAGGGTGGCGATTACAGACCCACCGCTCAGCGTCATCTTCGCATCACTCTCCGTGGCAGAGAGGCTTAATGCTCCCTCCACGCCGCTGAGGGTGATCGCGCCGCGCCCGGCATTGATCTCCAAGTCTGTCGCAACCGGTACCCTAATCCGGTAATCAATCTTCCATGGAAGTCCGAGAAGCTTCCTGGGAAAGTCCCTGGCGGCGCGTTTCATAAAGACCTTGTCGTGAGTTCCTGTGCTCAGGATGCGCACGTGATTTCGATCCTGGTCCACTACAACGCCATTGACGTTCGCGAGGTAGTTGAGGTCCTCTTCCGTTTCCGCTCGGAGTTCGATGACAGCTTTAAGCTCAACTTCGCTGCGAGGCCAGCCCTCGATAGTAATCGAACCTTCCGGGGCACCGACTAACGTCAGTGTTCCTCCATATTCAAGACGCAGCACTTCCTCTCTGATCACCGAACGCGTGATCAAAGGCGCCACACCTGTGACGACGGTTTTACTCTTCTGCTGGGCAAAGGATGGATCGACAAACAGGGCCAAAGCGAGGAGCGAGAAGGCCGAAACCCACAACCGTACTGCGATTGGTCTGGGATCGGATGTGTCTGAAGTCATGATCAGCTCTACATTGGAAGAATGGGTCTGCGCGGGCAGCAGCAGTTCGAAGTTTACAACACGCGAGTCGCCCCTCTTTGACAGGATATCACCGAGCATTAAGCCGCCCTAGTTACAAAAACTGAATGCGGACGATTCTCAATCGAAGATCAAGAATCGTCCGCATCAAAAGTCCCAAGTAGTCTGTTTGCTTATCGGCGGATGAAAGTAATACTGCCTTGAAAATTTGTGACCGTTACTGATGAACGACCGTCACCAACGTCACCCACAAATTTACCGTACTTCTGACCCTCGCCAACTGTCTTAAAGCCGCTGTTCCAGAATTGGCCCAGTTCAATTCTCTTAGTAGGCGCCGCAGCTACCAGACGAAAGGCCGAATCCGAGGGTATTCGAATGCTGATGTCTCCCTTGGCCGACTGGAACTGGTATGTGCCGCCCCGTGAGAGTTCGCCATCGAAGAAAATATTTCCTATCGTGTTTTGAGCAAAAACCTGTGAAGCGCTGATTCCAGTCAACACGATGTCACCTTCCGAACTAACATGTGCGCGAACCAGTCCACCGCGAATATTGGCGACCCTGATATCCCCACGCTTTGTTTCCAGATCTACGGAAGAGTCGATGGGGACCTGAATCTTGAAGTTTACATCGCCGACGTCGCCGCGGCCGCGATTGTCACCCATCACATCTATCACCAGGCCATCGTCAACCAGCCTGGGAGCGAAGTTAGCGGTCGGAGATTCCATGGTCGCTGAGACTTTGACTTCATCACGGTTCCACGATTCAACAATGATCGTGCCAGAAATGTTCTTGAGTTCGACGCGAACCCTCTTTCCCGCCGGATAACGTTTGGAGAGGTGCTTCTGGGCGTTAGTCAGACCGCTAAGTGGAAAGAGCAAAGCAAAGACCGCAAGAACTGATAACAGGTAGGCGGGAAAAAACATGAAGCGCGCGAGCAAGGATCGAGTATGCATTTGTACGGGGCTCTTCAATAACGAAAACTCTGCAAAAACTAATTGGGGGAAATTTCTACTGCAGACCTCACAGATCTGAAAACTCCCTGAGCAATGCCAGCTTTTCATTGAGTGCGGCATTGAGCATTTCTTCTGAAACCTCGTCGTGGGGATTCTGGTTCAGTTCATTTAGTGAATCGTTGACTGCCTGATCGATAACCCTTAGATTACGATCGAAAGAGTTACGCATCTCCTGATTCCAACGTGCTTTGTTCGTTTCCACGCGTTGATTCCAATAGCTGATGGCCTGTTGCTGCTGCCACATGCGATCCCGAGAACTGGTAAATGTGACACCCGGGGCTGACGCGACAGACGCACCCTGGCTAGGGCTTGAACTAGGGTATGAATTCTCCCAGCGGCGCAAACCAACAGCGGTCGCTAACGATGCTATCAGAACTATCGCTGCCACTGACGCACCAAGCTGTGGAAGCGAAAGCTCCCAGCTACGACTCATCCAGTCGGAAAGAAAGCTCTTGCTTGGCGGCCGAGCGGGTCCCGCAGACTCAGCTAAAGACAGGCTTTCAGCCTCAATGATATTGCGAATACGCAGCCACAAGGCCTTCTCATTTGGTGGCGCGCTGTATTGGCCGCGCTGTGTCTGGCAAAAGCTCATAATGGACTGCAGATCGTTACGCACGTCCGAGCAATTCAAACATTGCTCCAAATGCATGTTCAGTGTTGATTTGTCTTCACCGCTCAGACTTCCATCCAGCAACTCGCCTATCAACTGTTCGCACTTTTCGCAGTTCATTGTTTTAAACCTCTGATCTGCCACGCTTCTCAATTAGCCTGGTTTGACTGCTACGTGACATTCTTGATTCGGGCAATCAAGGGGAGACTACATTCGAATCTGTTCTTTCGGGCGGCGCCCACAGAAACAAACTCTGGTTTGTGCCGTTCGGCTTCTTCAAAACCGACGAGCGTTGTTGGAAGCTACTCATTGGTCTTCTGTTGCCTGAGCAGGCCCCGCAACTTCATACGGGCTTTGTGCAGTTGTGATTTTGACGTCCCAACCGAGCAGCCCAACATCCGGGCAATTTCTTCGTGCTCGTGCCCTTCAATGTCGTGGAGAGTAAAGACTGTACGATACCCAGGGGGCAGTTGCACGATCGCTTTGTCCAAAGCGATGCGATCGACTACCGGCATCGCATTTGGGTTCTCCGTGCCTTTAACTATCTGCACCGGTGTCTCACCGTCCTCGGTGGTCTGTTCCATCTTGACACCGCGTTTGCGGAAGTGCATCAACACCTGATTAACAGTTAGCCGGTGCAACCAGGTGGTAAAGGCCGACTCGCCACGAAAGCTTCCAATTTTTCTAAAGAGCTGAATGAAGACCTCCTGTGAAAGGTCTTCAGCCTCCGAAACGTTTCCTGTCATCCTCAAACAGAGAGAATAAACTCGCCGATTGTGGCGCTGATATAGTTGCTCGAAGGCATCCATATCGCCCTGAGCGGCTCTCTGTGTCAGGCCGTAATCGGTTACTGGAGGTGTCTCGGTTTCGGCTGCGGTCACGTGTTCGTCTGTTTGGGCAAACGATAAAGGAGCTTGCTTTCAGCTGCTTATTAGCCACGACTATCACGCGTCCGCCGGACCCCAAAAGAGCGGCACCATTCCTCAAGATTCCCTATGTGGGAAGAGTGGAGAGGTTTTAGGTACCCTCAACGCGGGTGTGATGCGGCGCTAAGAGCGCGTCGTTGCCCTAACTTGGCTAAATTAACGGTTTTCTTCTGCCGCATTCAACCCCGTTCGCCCCCAAATACCGGCCTAAGTCCAATAGGTGCGGTCGAGTGAGCGATAACCCACCGCTTCGGCGACATGCGACGAGCGAATCTCCTCAGAACCTTCCAAATCTGCGATGGTGCGGCTAACTTTCAGGATACGGTCATACGCACGCGCTGACAAGCCGAGCCGTGTCATCGCTCGCTCAAGCATTAGTTCACTACCGGCATCAATACGGCCATAGAGCCGGATCAGCCTCGGCGTCATTGCTGCGTTGGAGAATATCTTCTCGCCGCACAGTCGCTTGTACTGCCGAGCTCTTGCCTGGATGACCCGCTGGCGAATGTCCGCCGAGCATTCTGCCTCGGAAACGGGATCGCCGGTCAACTCACGAAACTTCACTGCCGGGACATCGACGTGAATGTCGATCCGATCAAGTAACGGCCCGGATATCCGGCCGACGTAGCGCTGAATCTGCAAGGGCGTGCAGCGACATTCTCTTGTTGGGTCATTCCAAAAGCCGCAGGGGCAGGGATTCATCGCCGCCGCCAGCATGAATGAGGCCGGAAAGGTCAAAGACATGGAGGCGCGGCTGATTGTCACCCTCTGATCTTCCAGCGGTTGCCGTAGCACCTCGAGCACACTGCGATCAAACTCAGGAAGCTCGTCGAGAAACAACACGCCATGATGTGCCAGCGAAACTTCGCCGGGCCGCGGCACAGCACCGCCACCGATCAACCCCGCGTCGCTTATTGTGTGATGCGGTGAACGAAAAGGCCGTTCAGTCACAAGACCGGACCGTCCTGTGAGTCCAGTCACAGAATGAATCTTTGTTAACTCCAGGGCGGCTTCAAACTCCAGCGGCGGCAGGATCGTGGGCAGCCGCTTCGCTAGCATAGTCTTGCCTGAACCTGGTGGGCCAATGAGTAGAATGTTGTGGGAACCGGCACTGGCAATCTCAAGGGCGCGTTTGGCAGATAGCTGGCCCCGCACTTCTCGGAAGTCGACACTGTAGTGATCGGACTGAACCAAAACTTCCGCCGGATCAATTTTCAATGGTTGTGGTGGGTTTGACGTACCGAGCGCCGCAATCAGTTCAACAGCACTACGGAGATCCGCTACCGGATAAACGTTAACGCCCGATACAACTGCAGCCTCTTTGGCGTTTTCATCGGGAAGTATGACGTGCTGGACGAGAGTCTCCCGCGCGAGAATCGTGATTGGCAACGCACCTTTGATCGCCCGCACGCGACCATCGAGCGACAACTCGCCAACGCACAGCACATGCACCAAACTGTTTTCTTCCGCGAGATCACCATTGGCGCCAAGTATTCCAAGAGCTATCGGCAGATCGAAACTAGCACCCTCTTTGCGCACATCCGCAGGGGCCAGGTTAATGGTGATCTTCTGAAAGGGAAAGAAAAAAGCGCAGTTAGAGATGGCGGCACGAATTCGCTCACGCGACTCGCGCACTGCAGCGTCAGGCAGACCTACAATCGTCACAGACGAGGCAGCGTCAGATTCGCCCCGTGCGGGTGTTAGATCGACTTCAATGTCTACGAGGTCCGCGTCAATGCCGTAAACGGCGGCCGAGAGAGTGCGAAAGAGCATGTGAGGGCTCCAGTAGTGAAGTTACTTTACGAGGATGAGGACTTGCTTTTAAAAGCTTCGAGCGCGCCTTACGAAGCTCATCGAAAGCGCGCTCAACAGAGTTTCTTAACACGCCAAGGCCGATAAGGCAAGACGCGTCTAACTGACATAACTATCGACGTCGTGAGGGCGCCGCACCAGCCGCTACTGGGAGCCTGATTTCCTGTCCAGCCCGCAGCTCAGCATCCGGAGTCAAACCGTTCAATCTACCAATTTCCGTAGCGTCAAGGTCACGAGCAGCGGCGATCCTGGCGATGGTGTCACCCTTGCGCGCGCGAATCTTGGTTAAGCTCGAACCAGCCGCATCAATTGCTCCCGGCTTCGCCCGTCGCCAGCTAGTCAAACGAACTGTGCTATTCGGCACGACTAACTTGGTGGTCGACTTCAGATCCACTCCACTGTTCATCGCCTGCAACTGAGCCACGCTGACGCCTGTGCGACTGGCCACACTTTGCAAGTCTTCTCCCGGGGCAATTGAGATTACCTTGGCGCTGTCACGTCTCTCTCCCGGAATTCTTTGCAGCACGGCAACGAACTGTTTGGCCTTTCCCGGCGGAACGCGAACACTATAAGCCTCGCTTCTGGGCGTCACATCCCGCTTCAATTCAGGATTGATGCTGCGTATGTAGTCAACGCTGGTATCCGTCGCCGCGGCAATCAATTGCAGGCTTGTGGCGGTGGTCACCTGCACGGTGTCGTACGACAATGCGGGCTCCGGGCGTATCCCCCTAAAGCCATACTTCTCGGGGTTTTTTGCGATCAAGATTGTTGCCAGGATGTTAGGAACGTAATTACGGGTCTCCTGGGCTATGTAAGGATAGATAGCCCAAAAACTCCTACTACCTGAGCGTGAGATTGCCCGATCAACATTCGCGGCACCTGTGTTGTAGGCGGCCATAGCCAATTCCCAATCACCGTTATAGCGAGCGGCAAGACTATTCAGATATCGAGCTGAGGCCCTGGTCGCCTGCTCAAAGCTGTTGCGCTCGTCGATCCAGGCTGTTTGTCGCAATCCGTAATCTCGCCCTGTACTGGGGACGAATTGCCACAAGCCGGAAGCTGCCGCCCATGACATTGCCTTGGGCTTCCAGGCGCTCTCGACCTGGCCCAACCAGGTGATGTCAACAGGAACGCCTTCCTTACTAAATATCTGGCGAGCCAGTTTCATGTACTGACCAGACCGGCGCAAACCGGACTCCATGGTGGTTCGTCTACGACCCTGGTAAAAATTAATATATTGCTGAATTAATGGATTGATGGTAAACGCAAAATTAACGTTGTGCTTCGCTTGCTCGAGGGCTAGAACGTCGGCATCGGAGACATTCTGTTCATCCGGCGTGAGTACGAGCTTACTTAGCTCATCAAGTGGAGAAGGTTCGAACCGTTGCTCGAGAAATCCTATCTGCGGCGCCTGAGTTTTTTGCGGCGTCTCGGACGGTGACTGCGCGTTCTGAGCAACAAGTTCACTCGTTTGCGTGGAGCCATGCCCGAGTGGAACCTCTTCGCGATATATACGCTCAACTAGTTCGAGGTAGTAGGTCTGAAGTCGCTGACTGGCCCGAACGTCGAGACCTGATTCAAGAATAGAGTCTACGGCCCGGTCGAATTCATCTCGCGCCTGCTCTCGTTTGTTGTCTTCGAGATTTAGTCTGCCCTTGCGAAAATGGTCCTCTGCCTTGGAAATCACTTGCGAGACCCGGGGATCTGATTTCTCGACTTCTGTTTGAATACTACGAGCAGACGATCCTGCCGGTATTTGTCCAAAAATTGTCGCCGGGGCCACGAGTGCTGTCAATAAAGTCAAGCGCGCTATAAACCAGCGGAAGCTTTTTAGGGTCAAAGGTCTTGCTCCTTCGCCAGCAATGGCGCGAATTTCAAGCGAGTCGTCGGGCATAGGAGTACTTGGGGTCTTCATGATTTAGTTGCGAGGTTTTTATAAGGCTCCTCTAAGAGATTTTCACGCCTGAAGCTCTTGCAGTAACCGGAGCCGAAATCAGACCGAAGGTTATCACACGGTTTTCAGGGGTGTCAAACAGTTGCCATCTGAAAGCAAGCCCCAAATGGCGCATTTTGCATCACTCGAGGCGCCACATAGAGATGCTTCCAGGTGGTCGTAAGTTGGCCCACGAAAAGTTTGATAATGGACCACTTAAAAATCAGATCTCGTTAACCAGGCACTTTCAGACCGAAGGCCCGCTGCCCTCATGTTCCCCAATTAGTGAAAAACCTCAACAAACTCCATGAATGGCTAGCCAAAGAGTCGCAGACGGGGCTCGACAATCAGTCGGATAGCTCCAAAGCGTTAAATCCGTACACGAAATATTGCTTTTTCGTACTAACGGCATTGAAAGTGGCAGGTTGTAGCAACTCTCTGTGAGGGCTTTACTTCTTATGCCCTTGGAACAGTTTTTGCAAATTCTCCTCACAATCCCCATGCTCTCCTAAAAGGCCGATTGCGACAGCTTCAGAACTTTGATATTCAGCGATTGCTGATAGATAATCCATCGAAGAGGGGACCCATAGAGAGGCCGGAGGCCCTAAAGTCAGTTACTTATGTCCACAGCCATCAGAAAGGAAGAATCACAACGCAGCAGATCCTCAGATTCCGGATTGTTGGCATCAGGCACGGAGACGGTTTCTGCCGAACACTCTTTCATTAACCGCGAGTTAAGCCTTCTTGAGTTTCATGGGCGCGTACTCGAAGAGGCTTTTGACCAAACCAATCCGCTTCTGGAGCGCCTCAAATTTCTATCGATTTTTAGCTCTAACATCGACGAGTTTTTCATGATTCGGGTGTCCGCGCTTAAGGAAGAGCTGGAAGAAAACGTCACCCAATTGTCCCCGGATGGGTTGACACCGGCCGAACAGTTGGCAGCGATCAGAATCCGACTGCTGTCGATGATCAATGATCAAATGCGCTGCATGAGGGAGGAGATTTTGCCCCAACTCAGGGCTACCGGGGTCAACGTTGCCTCCTACATGTCGCTATCCCACTTTGAGAAGCAGAGTCTTGATACATATTTCCTGGAGAAGGTCTTCCCGGTTCTAACTCCTCTGGCGGTGGATCCGACTCACCCATTTCCCTATATTTCACCTCTAAGCTTAAACCTCGGGTTGGTGGTTGAAGCTCCGAATATGCCGTCACCGGCCGATCCTCCAAAATTCAAGAACGAACCCCGCTTTGTTCGAATAAAGGTTCCTTCTGTAATACCCCGCTTGATTCCTGTTGGCGACCAGGACTCGAAGTTTGTGCTCATTGAGGACTTGATCTCCGCCAACATTAAGTCTCTGTTTCCTGGAATGGAGACCGGAGAATGTCATCGGTTCCGAGTAACACGAGACGCCGACATCGAAATTCGCGAAGAAGAAGCGGAGGACCTGCTGCGGGCGATACAGCGGGAACTCAGTCAGCGTCGATTCGGTACTCCCGTCCGGCTGGAAGTTTCCTCAGACATGCCTGATGCTCTGATTCATTACCTGACTCAGTCGCTCGGTCTGTTCCCAAGTGATGTTTACACTTTGCAGGATCCGCTGGGAATCCAGGATCTCATGTCGCTCTATGATCTCGATCGTTCAGATCTTAAGGACAAGCCTTTCGAACCGCTAGTCTCGGAGAGATTAAGTTCTGGAAGGCCGATCTTTGAGGTAATCAAGGAGCGAGACTTATTGGTGCACCATCCGTACGATTCCTATGACTGCGTTACAAGGTTCATTAATGAAGCGGTAGACGACCCGAATGTCCTAGCCATTAAGATGTGTCTGTACAGAACTGGCCCGGACTCGCCTATTCCGCCGGCACTGATACGCGCTAGCGAAAAGGGCAAGCAGGTCACGGCGCTGATTGAACTTAAGGCTCGGTTCGATGAGGAGCATAATATCGAGTGGGCCAGAAAACTGGATGAGGCGGGTGTCCACGTTGTCTACGGCGTTCTTGGTCTAAAAACGCACGGGAAGCTCACTCTCATAGTTCGGCGTGAAGATGATTCGCTGCGCCGTTACATGCACATCGCTTCGGGCAACTATAATCCGACAACTTCCTGCACTTACACCGACATCGGACTCTTTACGGCGGATGAACAGATCGGCGCGGATGCAACCGAACTGTTCAATTATCTAACCGGCCGTTCCAGGCAAATCGATTATCGCAAGCTTTTCGTGGCGCCGGTTAACTTGCGCGACAAGATGACAGCGCTTATCGATCGCGAAATTGATCACAAGAAGGCGGGGCGTCCAGCCGGGATTGTGGCGAAGTTCAATCGCCTGGCGGATAGGCAGATGATCGCGAAACTGTACGAAGCTTCGCAAGCGGGTGTATCGATCGAGCTAATAGTGCGTGGTATTTGCATGTAACGTCCTGGCGTTTCGGGGCTTTCTGAAACGATCAAGGTCCGAACTATAGTGGGTCGTTTTCTGGAGCACAGTCGAATCTTCAATTTCACTAACGGTGGCGATGACGAGGTGTACATAGGCAGCGCTGATTTGATGTTGCGGAACTTGAAGCATCGCATAGAAGTCGTCGCACCAGTTCGCGAGCCAGCTTTGAAGAGCTACCTGAAAGACGTTGTACTTAATGCCTACCTGCGCGACAACGTGAAAGCGCGCGAACTGCGACCCGATGGTAGCTACTTGGGCGTTACCGGTACGCGGCAGGATGAAACATTCAGTAGTCAGACCTTTTTCATAGGCCACAGCGCCGACAATTGGAGTTAACGACGGTCGCTTGCTCCCGCATGCCTTCTGTCGTTTGATCTCCGGCGACAACGGCCATAAGTCTGACCGCGTGTGTGCGTTCAGTACTCCCGCGGCTGATTCCGCTGTAGACTTTTGAATGGTACGTCGAAGACAGGCTAGATGCCCAATTCAAATCCGAAACAAAAGAAAGAAACATTAACGCTGCTAGCAGTTTTCGTTGGCGTTCTCCTGGCGAGCGCGTTCGCGGTGTATTTCCTAGCAGGCAAGACAGCGCAGCCTGAATCGTCGCGCCAAGTAGTGCAGGAAAGCGTCCGTGAAGCTGGCTCCGGAACACAGCCTGGCGAGCGTCGCTCTTCGCCGCAGAACGGATCTGACAACCCATTGGTAGGGGGCGTGTTAGGCGCCTCACCGCGAAATGAAGATAAATTGCAGGGTCAGAGTTGGGGGCAAGCGCTGGCTACGCTCGTGCTTCGACTTCTGCTCGCAGCACTCTTGGGTGCCGCGTTGGCATTCCGTCCGCGGAGAAATGTGATTAAGCGCAACCTCTATGTGGCACAGACACAGATATTGCTCGCAGTTGTGGCATCTGCCTTGATGATCATCGTTGGAGACAATACCGCCCGTGCCTTTGGTATCTTCGCGGCAGTCTCTGTTGTTCGCTTCCGCACGAATATTCGCGATCCTAAAGAGGTAACCGTTCTTTTGATCAGTCTTGCAATCGGGCTAGCGACCGGCGTAGGACGATGGGAGCTTGCTGTCGTACTTGCAATCTTTGCTCTTCTTTTGCTTTGGGTCCTGGAGTATCGTGAGCCACAACAGGTTTTTCGTGCAATGGATTTGAAAATCGGGACCCGCAATGTGTCCAGGACACAAGAGGTCCTTAGGGAAGTAATAGGAGCGCATAGCTTTGATGCGGAGCTTCGAGCAATCAACAGCCCAAAAGGAGATGATGAGCTTGGCAGTCTAGTTTACTCAGTTGACGTCAGCCCGTCCGTTAGCACGGACGAACTTAGTGAGCAGATCTTGGCCCGCGACGTAGAAAATGTAGAAAGCATTGAGTGGGATCAGAAGAAGAGCCTCTCATACTTGTATCAGTGAAGGAAGTCACTCCTCAGTAAACTCATGGCAAAAAAAAGACCGCCCAACCTGGGCGGCTTTTGAGTTTTCACCTTGCTTCGGGTTACTGCGTTGCTGCTGGCAGGGGACTCGAGCGCTGTCCCTGAACCTTCGCCCAATAGTCCTCAACAAACGCTTTTAGCGGTCCGTGACCCCACCGTGTATAGAAATCATATCGTTTCATTTCGGCATACGCCTGATCGTAGTTCCAGTGATCGTGAGTGAAACGATAGACGGCTCCCATAACGCCAGTGCGATGCCGCCCTCCAGCACAGTGAACATAGAAAGGACCGGTCGTTGGATTATCAACAAGTTTCAAGAAGCTCTCAACCTGCTCCGCTTTCGGATAAGACTTATCATCCATCGGAATATTTACATAATGCATTCCTGCTGCTTCGACACCGTGCTTTTCATAAGCCTCTGAATCGTCACGCAAATCAATAACAGTTTTGATCCCCAAAGCAGCGAGGTTCTTATAGTCCTCCTCCTTGGGTTGAGCGCCGCGATAGAACCATTGGTCCATTTGTCCAAAATTCTTGATCTTGACATTGGAAAACCGGTTGTTCTCCTGAGTCTGACCAAAAGACAACGTAAACAGTGTGAGTGTAAGGCTACTAACTGCTAAGCGAATAAAAACCAACTTACGATTAACAACCATTCTTAGTATCTCCTTCAGTACAAAACAGAACGTGTATTTTGTTTTTGAGGTCAGATGCGAATGTCGGGGTGCATTTGCCGACTCACTATTACAAATTAGGATTCAGAGAGGCCAACGGTGGTTGCTCAACAAATAGAGAAATAGGCAGTTAGGGTCGACTTGTTTGGTGCGATCTTAGCTTTATTTGGTGTGCTCTTAGCTATGAGCTCGGCCTGACACAGCCTGTGGAACAGGTTGAGGTCGCCTACCTGAAGTTACCGGAGGCACTACCTTCTCTTTTAGTGCTTCGCGAAAAACCTGTCGCATATTGTCCACAAAAACGAACCTTATGTCCTTGAACGGCTCTTTCGGGACTTCATCAAGGTCTCGGCGATTCTGTTCCGGAAGAATAATGGTGGAAACTTGGGCTCGACGAGCAGCGAGCACTTTCTCCTTTACCCCGCCAACCGGTAAGACATTTCCTCTCAACGTGATCTCACCCGTCATAGCCACGCTCTTCAACACAGGTCGCAAGGAAAGAGCGGAAACCATAGCCGTGGCTAGCGTGATTCCTGCTGAAGGCCCATCTTTTGGGATCGCGCCTTCTGGAATGTGAATATGAAGATCATGAGTTGCAAAGTCTTCTTCGTCGATCTCAAGTTCCTTGGCCCTGGACTTTGCGTAGGAGTAAGCCGCCTGGGCAGATTCACGCATCACTTCACCAAGCTGGCCCGTCAATACCAGGTTGCCTTTGCCCTTCATTCGCAAGGCTTCGATAAAAAGCACGTCGCCGCCCACCGCTGTCCAGGCCAAACCTGTCGCTACTCCGATCTGATCCTTTTTAAGAACTTCTTCGGGAATTATTTTTGGCGCGCCCAGGAACTCGTGCAAGTTCTTAAGCGAAACCCTAATTGTCCCCTTGTGTCCCTCAGCAATTCGCCGCGCCACTTTACGACTGATCCTGCCGATCTCGCGTTCTAATTGCCGAAGACCGGCTTCCTGAGTGTACTGCTGGATGATCGTATTAAGTGCTGTCTTGGAAATGTGCAAGTCTCGGGAGGTTATCCCATTTTCTTCCATCTGCTTGGGAAGCAAATGCCTCAGAGCTATTTCTCGCTTCTCTTCCTCTGTATAACCAGCAAGCCGTAACACCTCCATTCGGTCGCGAAGCGGCGGCTGAATCGTGTCCAGAATATTGGCGGTCGTCATGAATATCACGTTGGAGAGGTCAAACGTTACGCCGAGATAGTTGTCGCGGAAGCTGTTGTTCTGCTCAGGATCGAGCACTTCGAGCAGAGCCGACGACGGGTCGCCGCGAAAATCTGCTCCTACCTTATCAATCTCGTCAAGCATGATCAGGGGATTGTTGGTACCTGCCTGCTGAAGCGATTGAATCACACGTCCCGGCATGGCACCCACGTAGGTTCTACGGTGGCCCCGAATCTCAGCTTCGTCGTGCACTCCACCGAGCGATAAGCGCACAAACTTTCGCTCAAGCGCGCGCGCAACTGAGCGTCCGAGGGAGGTTTTTCCCACACCTGGAGGTCCAACCAGACAGAGAATCGGACCCTTGGGCTTTTCTTTAAGCTTGCGTACGGCCAAAGCCTCAAGGATGCGATCTTTTACCTTTTCAAGACCGTAATGATCCTCGTTCAGGATCTGTTCCGCCTTCTGCAAATCCAGGTTGTCGGTCGAGGCTCTTGACCACGGCAGGTCGGTCATGATCTCCATCCAGTTTCGCAGCGTTGCAGTCTCAGCGGCATCGGGATGCATCCGCTCAAGTTTTTTTAATTGCCGCAGTGCTTCGTCCTCGGCGGGTTTGGGCATGTTCGAGGCTTCGATCTTTTCCCTGAACTGGGCGATCTCTTCTGCAAGCTCATTACCCTCGCCCAACTCGCTCTGAATTGCCTTCATCTGTTGCCGCAAATAAAACTCGCGCTGCGAACGATCAATATCGGCACGTGCTTGCGTGTTGATTTCCTGCTGAACCGTCAGTACTTCAATTTCCTTGTTCAACAGCTCATTAACGCGGCGGAGACGGGCGGTTGTGTCGGCAATGTCGAGTACAGCCTGCGCGTCTTCAACCTTGAGTTCAAGATTTGAGGCCGACAGATCTGCAAGTCGTCCCGCGTCGTCCAGATTGGCGATTATCGCCATAACCTCAGGCGAGATGTTCTTGCCAAGGTTGATGGCTTTTTCCATGGAGCCTCGGACATTTCTAATCAGCGCCTCAACTTCGAGGGAACGTTCGGGCGGCAGGACCTCCTGCAGTACGCGCACACGGGAACGAATGTACTCGCCGGTAGTGTCGACGGATTCGATGTCGGCGCGCGCAAGGCCCTGAACGAGGATCCGGATCCGCCCATCTGGCAGCTTGAGCATCCGCATGATCACTGCAGCAGTGCCTACTTTGTAAAGATCATCCGAGGTTGGTTCTTCCTTATCGAGATCCTTTTGTGAGGCCAGCAGGATCATTCGGTTTTCGCCCAACGCCTCGTCAACGGCGCGAATCGATTTTTCGCGCGACACGAAGAGCGGAACGATCATGAATGGATAAATAACGATGTCGCGGAGCGGCAAAACGGGCAGTTCGTTCGGAATCTGCAACTGTTGCTCGTTGTCTGTGACTTCAATCCCCTCGGCAACGTCTGCTTCTTTAATGATTGCCATAGATTTGATTCTACTTCATCCAGGTCCAAAAGTTCGGAAATGCTCCTTACTCGCCACCGGCATTTTTTACTACGATTCTGAATTCCACTCCTCGCCGATCCTCGGCCTTGGGTAGACGAATGAGCAACATACCATTAGCAAGTGCCGCGGTCGCACCTCGCACATTGAATGTCCAACGAAGCGGAACGATCCTGCTGAATCTGCCGTAGCTTCTTTCAGAACAAAGATGTGAAATAATACGGGTGCGCGGCAAGCGTTTTTTCTTCTCGCCCCAGATTCGTAGTTGCGTGTTTGTCAAACCAATCTGAATATCATCTGGCCTTAACCCCGGCACTTCAACCCGAATATGGATCGCGTCTTCAGTTTCGCAGAGATCGACTGGGGGAGCCCATGTCCCTGAAGTCAAAGGGTCGTCAGCCACTGTTGCTTCCTGCAATGCAGCGAAGAGTCGGCCGACGCGATCACGAAGGCGCTTAAGCTCAAGACTCTCGAGACCTATTGCGCGGATAGGTTTAATCACTTACCTCCGGAAAGACAGCTTTCAGCTACACGAAACTGGACCTGTTTGATTCTACCCTTTTTTACCCATGGAACCGCCGCCACGCGTGCGTACAAGCTGCTTGAGTTCCGTCATGAACTCAGAGACATCTTCAAACTCTAAATATACTGAGGCGAAACGGACGTAAGCGACCTTATCGAGTTCTTTCAACCGGCGCATAATCATTTCTCCAATCTTGCTCGTCGGTCGCTCTCGCTCGGGCGACTCCTGCACATATTTCTCTATTGCGTTGACTATGGCGTCAAGCTTCGAAGACGGCACAGGTCGTTTTTCACAGGCCCGAAGCAATCCCGCCATCACTTTGTTTCGGTCAAATGTCTCTCGCCGTCCATCCTTTTTGACAGCCATGTACGGTATTTCGTCAATGCGTTCATAGGAAGTAAAGCGTCGTTCGCAACGTAGACATTCGCGACGACGCCGAATTGCCTCGCCTTCGCGCGACTCCCGCGAATCAACCACCTTGTCTTCAAGATAAGCGCAGAATGGGCACTTCATATTTGGTAGACCTCAAAGGCAGAATTTGTAAAAGCTGGTCCGGTCTTGTCTAACTATTGCTGTCGACAGTTTCAGCAGGGCCGTGCACGAATACTGGGGTCGCAATGGCTTCATCTTCAACCGCATGCTCGACTGCTTCAGGCGAAGTCAATGATCGCAACCGCGACAAGCTAACGTCACCGCGCACAAAATAAAAAAACCCAAAAACTACCGCTGGCCCGAAATCAACTAAATGCATCACTATTGAGATTGCGGCCGCTGTCTCCCGGGCGATACCGAGAAAAATGAGTCCCGCGGCCGTCGCCGCGTGAAATGCACCCGCTGCGCCTCCCGGTGTCGGGACCAGTGATCCAACCATCGACCAGCCGAGCACAAAAACAGCCGCGCTGATCCCGAAAGGAAGCCCGAAAGCACGCAAGACAAGAAAGTTGGCGAGTGTTATCAAAGCCCAAACCAACGCAGTCCAGGCAATAGTCACAGCAAGCTCCCGAGCATTAACTAATACCCCTAAAGCTCGTGCGAGTTGTTGCAGAATGCTGATCACTGCTCGCGCTAAGCGCTTCGGCACGAATAGCCAGCGATCGAGGCTTGTGCTTAACCAGCCGACAATTGCTGTAGATCTTCGGCTAAACCACGCGAGGCACGCGATTCCTGCTATTGCTACAATCAGCAAAACTACTCCCGCAATTCGTACTCGTGAGAATTCGGTGGCACCATTACTCGGCGGCTTGAACCACAACAGGTTTAGCGCAAACAGAAGGATTACCGCCATCAGGTCGTATATTCGTTCAACCATAATAGTGACGAATGAAGCGCTGGTGCTCACTCTGGGGTCTTGCATTGGTAGCACGACTGGCCGGACGACCTCGCCAGTGCGGCCAATTAGAAACACAGCGCTAAACCCAATGGTAGTTGCAGCGAAAAGGTGTTTTATACTTGAGGGGGCTAACGGCGCTAATAGAGCCCGCCACCGGTAAGCCCGAACCAGGTAGGCCAGACAAACCACGGACACCGCGAGACCCAGCATGTATCCATTGGATTGACCTACAGCGTGTCGGACACTAACCCAATCGAGCCTTCTCCCAAACCACCAGAGAATAGCGACGGCAAGGCCACAGAGGCCCAGGAACTCAACGTACTTGCGCACCGATGACTTCAATTAGCGTGCCTTCCGGAATCCGATTGAACTTGACTTAAAAAGAAAACCACAAGATATTGGGTCGCCGAAAGAGGCTACTACACTTGCGAATGCCGGGGCAAGAACCGCCGAGTTTTGGGATGATTGTCGCGAAATCTTTGTATTTATTCCAGGTCATTGAAGCTGGTCTGAAGGTAAGGCCAGGCCGCTCAATGCCTGAGCGGCTTTGCCGGAACTTTCGCTTCATACCCTTCGTAACTGCTCCTGACAAGGGAGTTTTCCATTCATCGCAGTTGAGACGAGATAATAGGCCAGCGGCGGAGAGTCAATAAAGTGGGGGCTGCAAAAGCTTTGGCTGCCAGCGAAGGAGCCGAATTGATTCGCAGGTGTCGCGCCGGAGACGGTGCTGCCTGGGAGGAGATTGTCCAGAGCTATTCAAGGCGCATCTATAATCTCGCGTACCGATTCACCTCGAGGGCAGATTCAGCGGAGGACCTGACGCAGGAGGTTTTCATTCGAGTTTATCGTTCATTGGCGCAATATGATCCTAAACAAGGTGACTTGCAGAATTGGTTAATGAGGCTTGCCCGCAATCTGATCATCGATGACTATCGGAAACGACAACGCACTCCGCACGACAATCATGCTGATGATCTGGCTGATCACAGCTACCATCTCCACACATCAAGCAGCTCAGTGCAACAAGAGATCGAACGGCGAGAACTCGGCGCCCAGGTTCAGGCTGGTATCGACAAACTCTCCCCTGACCTGCGAACGTGCGTTATTCTGCGTGATATTGAAGAGTTAAGCTACCAGGAGATAGTCGATCTTCTGAGAATACCTGAAGGAACCGTTAAATCACGCATCAACCGGGGCCGCATTGAGCTGGCTAAAGTGCTTCGGCGAATGAAGATCGTGGCAATGAGCCCGACGTAGTCAGCAAAGAGTGAATTGAATCGTGGTACATGGTTTTGAGGTTCAACAGACGGGAAAAAGTAGAAGGGACGGAATAGAAAACAAGATGCTTTGCGCAGATTTTGAAAATCGGTTGACTGATTACCTGGATGGTTTGCTGGAGCCTGAATCGCATCGGATGTTTTCAGAGCACGTGCTTCAGTGTCCTGTCTGTCATCAGATGCTGAGCGAGGTCAAGAATGTCGTACAGGCTTGCCGGATGGCTGCGGTGTCGCCACCAGGTCTCGGTCTCGAAGCGCGCATCCTGCAAAACACTATGCCGGAAACGGCTATGACCTGCAGTGAGTTTGAGGAATCTCTCACTGATTATCTGGACGGATTTTTACCGGCGCCGCTGTATCATCGATGGGAACGTCATGCTGCGCTCTGCGATCATTGTACCGAACTGCCTGGCGAAGTGGTCCGCTCGATTGGCGCCTGTTACACGTATATAACTGAAGACCTGCCCATACCTGCTGGTCTGGACGAGCGGATCCTGCAGGCTACAATCGGAACTGTTAGGCCGCAGGAAGTTCGCGCACCATTCGCTGCCAGACTGGCTTCCCGGCTTCGTGTCTGGCTCGATCCGATTGTCTCCCCTCAACTGGCAACTGTTGCCACCATGTTGTTAGTAGCGGTGTTTGTGCTCTCGAACACTGTCTCGTCAGATGGCTCGATCAGCGGTGTTTATCGTGCAAGTCTTCGTCTGGCGGAGCAGAGTTATACCGTTGGATCTAAGGGTGGAATCAAAGAATTGACGAACGGCCTGAAAGAGCTTGTAGGGGGCCAAAGTCGAAATCCTCAAAGTAATGTTGCCCCGAAACCCGAAACAGCGGGTCAGAGCGCTCAGCCCAAAGCGGGCAAAACTCCCAGCGAAGAGGGTCAGAATAAACATTGAGCTAATCGGCAAGACAATGATGTACTGCACTTACCATCAGAAAAACCCGGCAATGGTCCAATGTAATCGGTGTTCACGCGCACTCTGTGCAGCTTGCGATCACCGGATCCGGGGATTTCCCTTCTGTCAGGATTGTATTGTTGTTGGTGTTGAGCTGTTACGCCAGCAATCACAGTCAAATGCCTCGGAGGTGATCCGGCGCAGGAGTTCGCCCTTCGTCGCGACCCTTTTATCATTTGTTCCCGGTCTGGGCGCCGCTTATAACGGCCAAACAGCGAAAGCTATTGTTCACTTCGCAATTTTCGCAAGCTTCTTTCAAATGGCGGTGCTTACTCAAGGAGTGCATTTCTTCGTTCTCGGTATCCTCGGCACATGGTTATTTGCTGCCGTTGACGCTTGTCGGACAGCCCAATTGTTGCGCGCGGGTTTGACCCCCGAAGCGGAAGAGGATGTCATTGCACGGCGGCTCTACGGAAATCCGTTTGCTTGGGGTCTGACGCTGATTGTGATCGGAACCATATTTCTGCTCCATACTCTTTTAGGTGTGCAACTACCCATTCGTGAGTTACTTCCTGTGGCGCTCGTGGCGCTGGGTGCTTACATGCTCTTCGACTATATCCGTCGTCGTAAGTCAGCCGATCGTGTGGTTCGGTTCGATTCGCGAAGGCCACCTCCATCTGTAGTCTCGACAGGCTCGCAGGATTCGCAACGCTTTCGGACTGGAGAGACCACCCAGTTAAATCGCAGGCAAATTGAAGTGGTGCCTTTTGAGCGTAGATCCTGACGCCAATGGTGCCAGAAGAACTGAGGAACTAAGTCATGATGAGCTTTTTAGGAATTTGCGGCCGACTAGGCGGAATCGCGACACTTATACTTTTACTCTTAGCCCTTATTCGGCAACTAATCACCCTTGTAGGCTTTCTACTGGTTGTCGTCAAAATCGCAATAATCGTTATCTTTGTCGCACTCGTTGTCTTGATCGTATTAGCGATCTTTCGCGACCGCTGTCGCCGTCGCCGAGAGGCGGTAGACTTCTAGCTTAGCTGGAGAAGGCCTCGGTCGCTGCCTCAAACCGTAAGGCCAGATAAGAAAACCTCTCTTTTCCAAATAGAAGATCGCCCCAGAACCTCTCTGCCGCACTCTGATCAAACGTTTCAATTTCGTTGGCAACCTGTTGAATCCTTCGAGATTTGCAATGTCCCTCAAGCGTGTGATAGGGTCAGACCTTCCTTGCAGTCCCGGACGGAAGACATTCGCCTCAGAAATGGGAGGCAAATTCATCCGCTGCAAAGACCCAAGCAGGTTCATGCCAAGCAGGTTTCAGAAAGACCCTTTTGCGAAAATAATGATTGTACGGGCTATCTCCAGATAGACCGTAACTTTTTATGGTTTGCCTGGGCCGCCCGATACCCTGCGCTGCCGCTGCAAGGAGTGATTCCCAATGCCCCAAGATGACCGGTTTTATGCCTTTATCATTGCCCATACCTCTCGCTCACGTTCCCAGATAAGACGGATTTGCGTAGAAAAAAGCTGGCTCAAACTCTTTTCGGGTTTGGCAGTCATACTTTTTTGCATCTGCGCCTACGGTTTCTATGGCTTTACACAGCAGGCCCAGCATTTGCGAGTTGAAATTGAAAACAGACGTCTCCGCGCTGAAAACGAGCAGCAGCGGCAGGAGTTGAATAGCCTGAACAATCGAGTAGAAGCCGTCGAAGACACTTCTCGCAAATTGGCAGAGAAGTCCGGAGTAGTTCAAGAAAACGGCGTGCTGTCAGGCACGGGCGGTCCAGCATTGCCGCTTGAAGGCGATCGGGTCGCCGAAATTGAACAAAAAATGAGTTACCTTGAAAAGTTCCTCCGCGCCTATGACGCGGTATTCCGCGGACGAGGTTACACGCCTACCGAGTGGCCGATAGAAGGAAAATTGGAGAGCGGTTTTGGAAGTCGCCGGAATCCATTTGGTGGAAGCAGCTACGAATTTCACTCGGGGCAGGATATCGAGGCGGCCTGGGGCGGCCCTGTAATTGCCGCAGCCAACGGAAAGGTTGATTTCGTGGGTTGGCAAAATGGCTACGGCCAGCTTGTTGTGGTCGATCATGGAGGAGGGCTGACAACTCGTTATGGCCACCTATCTCATACAGACGTCACGCAGGGACAAATAATCTCTCGTGGGCAGCTCCTGGGGAGGGTTGGCTCTAGTGGCCGCTCAACGGGGCCGCATCTCCACTACGAGGTGCGCATCAATGACGAGCCTGTCGATCCTTTGCCTTACCTGACCAATAAAAATTGACACCGACGTCTTCGGAGATAGACTTCCGGGTTGTGCTTGTCCATTGCCCGCACCGTAAACTCAGCAGAAATGGATTTTAGCTGTATTTTAGCTTGACAGCTCTTAGAACTTTCGCTTAGTATGCGCGCCGTCGTTTAATGCAGGGTTTTCCTTTGACTAGCCCCAGCATTTCGTTCTGCCAGCTTTACAGCAATGAGTTTTGTAGTTTCGCCCCTGTAAGTTTATGCATGATGGAATTGCGCTCACCGCGCTTTCCACCATGCATTTTGTTTTGGAATTTGCGGGTAGCGCGGTCAAAGGCGCCTCCGGCACACAAGAATTAACCTCAGTTCGGCGCGGAAGGCTTTTAGGAGTTCTCTCGCCCCGTTTTACCTGAATCGTTAGGAGGATTCGTTGTTATGTCTAGAATAACCGGCAAGGTCAAGTGGTTTAATAATTCGAAGGGTTATGGCTTTATTGAGCAGCCAGGCTCTTCAGACATCTTCGTTCACTACAGCGCCATTCAGGGCGATGGCTTCAAGACTCTGGAAGAGGGCCAGGAAGTTGAGTTCGAAGTGACTCAAGGTCCAAAGGGTCCCCAAGCAGAAAAAGTGACCAAGGTGTAGAGTCTCCCCGGCTTGCTTTAAGCAAAGCCACTGACTGCTTCCGGTTTTGGGTCCGGAAAGCGCGCATAAAGAAGAAAGGCGACCATCTTGGTCGCCTTTCTTCTTCCCAAAAATCTTTGCGACGTATTCCTACTCTCTTTCAGCCTTAGCTTTGAAGCTCACGCGGCCTTCTTCCACTGCAACGGAGAAAGAAACGAGTTCGCAGCCAGAGCGTTCCTTAAGGCTGTCTGCCTTTGAAGCAATCAACCGATGGAACTTGGGGAACGAGAGATCGGCAATCGGCTCGCCACATTTCGTTTTCGCTTCAATCAAAGCTTTGTAAAGATTCTTGACCATTTCAACGTCTTTGTTGGCGTCGGCACAGCTAAATGTGGTCTTAATAAGAATCGGGACGGTTTCTTGCTTGGCTTTTGCCCTGCCAGTTGCCGCTGGATCTCGTCCCTCTTCGCGTCCCTGCATAGTGCGTCTCCAGAGATCGCGAAAAGTGGTGTATCGCGCTGCTAAGGAGTTGTAGCGATAGCGCTGAGCAAAAGAAAGTGAGCGATCGTCTCCCAACCGCTGGATGATCGTGTCGACGCGCCCCTTGGTATCGTACGGCGGACGCTTCGCTGCCCCATTGAAGTAAATATCAAACTCGATCTTGAGCCTGCGAATATCTTCCTCAAGCCGAGACAACTGTTCCTCGGCTGGCGGGGTGTCGCCTAATGCGAACTTGGTTTTGCCCTTGGCTCTTAATTGAGCGCGTTGCAGCTTATTATCGCGACTTCTCACTAATTGATTTCCTAATCGCAGGGTGTACGGGCGGGTGCGCGTAAAATCAGCGCCTCAAACTGAGTCTAGGTTTGGAAAAGGTGTGTGTCAATACCTTATTTGAAACCACAGCTAACCACGGCTTTTCGGCGCTCGGTTGCTCGCTGACGAGGGTAGAGATATTCTACGACCCCAATCGCTGCTGCTCACGAGCACTTATGTCAGAGCCAACCACTGCTAAAGCATTTGCCTTGCGCCAGGTTCCGTCGGTAGATCAATTGCTGCGGACGGAAGCCGCACTGAAACTACGCAGCCTGGTAGGCGCATCGCGTATCACAGCAATCGTGCGAGGACTAACCGAAGATTTGCGCGAGGAAATTCAGTCGACGGAAGCAGATGCTCCTAATTGGGCGGAGGCCCACACCAGAGAGGCATTACTGCTCAAGGCTGTTCAACGGCTCGAGATTGCTCACACCAGAGAGAGCCTCTCTGGTCTTCGCCGCGTCATCAACGCCACTGGCGTCATCTTGCACACAAACCTTGGTCGCGCTCCATTATCTACTGCCGCCTGCAAAGCCGTTGCGAGCGAGGCGTCCGGCTACTGCACACTTGAATATGACCCTGCGGCAGGATCCCGCGGGCGACGGGGCGGCAGAGTAGAGGACCTGCTGGTTGAATTAACGGGAGCAGAAGACGCGCTGGTCGTAAATAACTGCGCTGCCGCAGCCCTTTTGACTTTGGCCGTGCTTGCGGGTGATGGAGAGACTATTGTCTCACGCGGAGAACTCGTTGAAATCGGAGGCGATTTCCGCGTTCCTGACGTTATGAAGAATTCCGGAACGCGGATGATTGAAGTCGGCACGACAAACCGCACCCATCTCGATGACTACCGTGGCGCAATCAATAAAGAGACCCGGCTCATCATGCGCGTTCATCCCTCAAACTACCGCATCGTCGGATTTACAACTTCACCAGCGCTTTCAGAGCTTGCGTCACTCGCGCATGAAGCGGGACTTCACTTGTATGAGGATGCCGGATCCGGCGTGCTTGCTGACTTAAGCAAATATGGTTTGGCGGGTGAACCGACAATCAAGGACTGCATTTCGGGCGGGGCCGATGTAGTGTCGTTTAGCGGCGATAAGTTGCTGGGCTCAAGCCAGGCGGGACTGCTCGTGGGCCGAAGGGAGATCGTGAGCCGGTTGCGAAAGCATTCTCTTTATCGCGCGTTGCGTGTCGACAAATTATGCCTGGCGGCCCTTGAAGCCACGCTTGATGCTCATCGGCGCGAGGCATTTGAGGAGATACCAGCCTTGCATATGCTTTCTCTAAGCAGCAATGAGATTGAAGCGAGGGCACGAAGCCTGATTGAACGCTTGACGGAAGGCTTCAATCCTCCCGGCCTAATTGCACGTATCACAAAAGGTGAGTCAGCTGTAGGTGGGGGTTCCGGGCCCATCACACATCCTGCGACCGTGCTGATTGCCCTGCAACACGAAACACTGTCGCCTGATGAAATTGAGAGCCGCCTCAGATCTTCCTCACCCCCTATAATAGCGCGCATTGCTGAAGGAAAAGTCCTCCTCGATCTCCGCACAGTCGCCTTTAAGGAAGAGCCCGAGTTATTAAACTCGCTAAGGCTATTGGCACCGTAACTCCTCGTCACTGCTGCTCTTAGCTGGATTAACAATGCCCAACCATGTATAATTCCAACGGCTTTGCCTCTGGGGCAAGGTGCTTAGCACTGGTTTACCAGACTCCTTGCCTTGGCAAAATCCTTATCCTATAGACGCGCGATTGTATCCGCCACACTAGCTTTTTTGGGCGCCGTGGCGACGCTTGCCTTATGGCAACTGGCTTGGCTGCGATATTCGTTCGTAGTCAACCCGGAGAGTAAAGAATCCAGCCTGGCCCTGCCCGTATTAGGATCTGCTGCCTTGTTGATTATTATAACCAGCATCGCAGCCGCCCTCATGGTCGAACGGTTTGGGGCTCGGCGTGCATTCCCATACCTCGGTGCAGGCTTTGTCGGTCTTGCCTCCGTTGGTCTCATTACCTCTGCATTTTTTTCGTTTGACCTTCTGTTCGTTCCCTGGACGCTGGCCGCCAGCGCGGCGGTCTTGGCGGCTCAAAGTCAACTGCTGTGGAGCATAGATAGAGAGCTAACGAGAAGATTGACTGAGGCCCCAGTCAAATTGAATTCGCTACAAACTGACGAGGCAACGCGAAGACTGGTCAGCGGCTTGCGACTTCTGGATACCGTTCTTTCAATCAAAGAAGCAATTGTCTTTCAGAGCGGCAAGAATGGACAACTGGTTTCCTCCGCGCGTCTTCGGTCTTCAAGTACGGGTGCACTGGACCCTAGCCGCAACTCAACCTGGCGCGCAGGCATGAGTCTATGTGAGCGTGCTTTAAAAACGGGCGGGATAGTCTGTGAGCGGATCGCGGACTTAGACTCGGGCACGAACGTAGCCTTACCTTTGCACCACGCGAAGCGCACAGTTGGCGTGCTCTTGATTCGCCTCAACGAAGATTTCAACGAACAGGACCGACCTCTACTCTTAGTGGTTGGAGCGCAGTTGGCACGTAATCTCCAAAGAGAACAGGCCCGCAAATCGGCGGCTCACCGCGGTTGGCTGGACTTCCTCTCCGCCCGCGCTGGCGAAAGAAGGCTTGGCTCAGTGGATGCGCTAAAAGGACTCCTATCAGAAGAGCGATGTGGACTAAGAGCGCTCTCAGAAATACCAGATGGAATTGCCCTGGCATACCTGGACGGCACGCTGGCGTGCGTTAACTCACGAATGGCCCAGCTGGCCCATCTGACCGAAGAGCAAGCACAGAAGTCCAGCCTGTTCGACCTTCTCGACGGTTTGCGCACCGACGTTTTCGATGAGCCGGCTATTGCCGTGCGCCGCGTACTGCAAACGGGAGAGGCTTTTGAACGCGAATTGCACTTAGCTGATTCAAGCGTGACTCTCGGGCTTCGAATATCACTTGTTCTCGATCAGCCAGTTGCAGAAAGCGAATTAAACCAACCCCTCTGCATAGTTATCAGTGTACGAGACTTGACGCGCCTTAAAGAGTTTGAGCAGTTGAAGAGCGACATGATCTCTCTCATGGCCCACGAACTTCGCACACCGCTGACCAGCATCAACGGCTTCGCGGAACTATTGACTGCCGAAGACGATCTTCCTGAACAAGCGAGAGAGTTTGTAGCGATAATCTCTAACGAAGCGCAACGCCTATCGAGGATGATCAACACCTTTCTGGCGGTCACCCAATTAGAACGCAAGGACAAGCAGGAAGTTTTAAAAATTCCACTTCGGCTCGACGATGTTGTGCACGAAACAATAGTGGGCCTTCAGGAAGCAGCCAAGAAGAAACGAATCCGTCTCGTCGTACAGCCGACACAGCGGCTTCCGCCCGTGGCTGCAGACAAGAGTCTTATTTCGCAGGCAGTGAGGAACCTGGTTAATAACGCGATCAAATACAGCCCGGAACGCACGACCATTACCGTCTCGACTGCGCTGGAGGCGGAAGCCGTGCGAGTTTCAGTAGAGGATCGAGGGTTTGGAATTCCACATGAAGCCATTGATCGAGTCTGGGAAAAGTTTTATCGCGTGGTGCGAGAAGGACAAGAGAAAGATGAAGAGTCCACAGGTTTGGGCTTATCTTTTGTGCGTGAGGTAGTCGAACATCACGGAGGTTCGGTTACACTAGAATCCGAACTGGGACGTGGCTCTACCTTTAGCTTTACCCTGCCCCGGCTTTGATTAAGACTTTGTTAATTGTCCTCCTGCAGGAAGGGGCGCCGCAGGTGCATTTTTTGCTGTTTGAATGAAGCGTTGACTCGTAGTCAATCGTGATCTCTTCACCTGGGTTGATATCGCGAAGCGCGAGGAAAAGGATGTGGCCATAGACGATCTTCATGTAACTGTTTGGATCGCAAGAATGGTTAATGTAATGGGTCCCATTCCCGCCTTTGCTGCCGTCGAGACTCCAACGATTGTCGATGGCGCAGATGCGAAGCCTGCGCCGCTGCGCTCTGCGGTTGGCCTCCGCGTTAGAAATCCTCTCGCCCGTGTACTCTGCTATTTTCCGGCCGCGTCTAAAAAGCACCTTCGAAAAACAGCCTTGGCCCTCGATAGCTGAGACCCTGATTTCCAGTCCGGGTGCAAGTTTCAGTTTCATTGCAGTTTCACTTTGACACCTCGGGTAGTCTAACCCAGATACTAGCGGGCATTTAAACGACGCGAACCTTAAGTAATTTTAACATCAGGTCCGAGTAAGCTTCTTGGATAATGAAGTTGGCCGCCAGTACATTTCAGCAAGGCGGCCAACACCAGAGTAACAATAGAGCGTCGATTATTTGACTTTAAAGCTGCGAGCGATCGAATCCGTCTGGTTGCGAATGCGGGCCAACTTATCGCGGAGGCCAGTGAAACGCAGGGCGAAGATGGTGCGATTGTCGGTCTCAAGATAATAGATACGACCGAGCATCGGCTTGCCGGTCTTGATAAATTCATAAGAGACGGTTACGCCACTGGCCCGTCCGGAAAACCTCTCTTCCTTTCCCGCGACAAAGCCTGGAAGAAATCTGAGCTTCTGGTCCTGATCTCGCCGCGCAAGATCCGAGGCTGTTGTGCCGGCATCAACCACTTCCTTGCGGATTTGCAAGTGCCCATCCAGGCGGTCACCGAATACGAATTCCACATGCTCGTGTGCGGCGTCGGGCTCAGAAATCACGCGCCAGACTGAAGAAGGGAGTTCGATCGCGTAGTCGATCTTGTCGTTTGAGTACACCTCCTGCGCGGCTGATAACGAACAGCTCAGGCCCAGGATGACAACTGCAGACACTGTTTTTAAAAGTCTCATCTTCAGACTCGCTCCTACCTGATTGCTTAATTCGCCCTGTAATTTTGAGTTTGACGCACTTTGTCCACTGCCAAGGGAATCTAATCCTTGAGATGCTCACGGATGAGAATGCCGTTGTCCTCAGGCAGGCCCGTTCTAACCGAAGTCCACACGCGTTATGGTCTCGCGCTGAATGGTCACGAGGCTTTCGATTCCCAGCGCTGCCAGGGTAAGCAGATTATCCATTTGCTCTCTGGTAAAAGGCTTCCGCTCTGCAGTTCCCTGCACTTCGATAAAGCGACCGTCGCCCGTACAGACTACGTTCATATCTACGTCGGCCCTTGAATCTTCGTCATATTTCAAGTCGAGTAGCGGGGTGTTGTTAACGACCCCAACACTGATCGCGGCAACTTGGTCCATGACGAGACTTCTTGCCATCCTGCCTGTCTTTAGTAGACGTCGACTGGCCAAGGCGACGGCGACGTAGGCACCGGTAATGGCAGCGGTGCGAGTGCCACCATCTGCTTGCAGCACATCACAATCCAGCGTAATTGTGCGTTCCCCAAGAACTTTCATATCGACCACCGCCCGCAAGCTCCGACCAATCAGGCGTTGAATCTCATGCGTTCGCCCGGACGGTCCGCCCCGTCCAGTTTCGCGCGGGGTACGTTGCTGAGTAGAACGCGGAAGCATGGCGTATTCGGCGGTCACCCAGCCCTGGCCGCTGTTTCGCAAGAAGGGCGGCACCCGGTCGTCAAGGGAGGCTGAACAGACCACGCGTGTTTGTCCCATCTCAATAAGTACAGAGCCTTCCGCGTAAGGCATGTAACCTGGCGTTATTTTGACGGTGCGCAACTCATCAGATGCGCGGCCGTCAGTACGTTCGAAGCTCATCGTGTCCCCAAACTTCCACGGCCTCGAGCACGGAAGGCGAGGCGCCAAGAAATCGCTCCGCGACCTTCGCGAATCGCTGGGCCGCATCGGTAACATAAAAGTGGTCCAGGTCGTCGCACAGTTGCCGTTCTCGCCCTTGGCGACCCGCTTCGGGATGGGATAGTCCGCTTGATTCCAACAGGTATTGTACCTCAGTTGCAGTAGCCACCCCCGAATCGATCAACGGCACTCCCGTCCCCAGCGCATTAGTAATCACGGCTTGCAAAATGGGATAGTGAGTGCAGCCCAGCACTAATGCTCCTAGATCGTTTCCCCTCAGGTCATTGAGATACTGCTCGGCAACTGATTTCGCCACATCTGACTCAGCCCAGCCTTCTTCTGCGAGCGAGACAAATAGCGGACAGGCTCTCTCAATGACTATTGCAGTGGGATCAATTTGAGAAATCGATCGCGCATAGGCTCTGCTTCGTACAGTTGCCTCAGTCGCGATTACGCCGATTGCCTTCCCATTCGTTCTTTCGATTGCCGCTCGAGCGCCCGGATCAATAACGCCGACTACATCAACACTAACGGCGTCGCGAATCGCGGGTAAGGCCAGGGCCGAAGCTGTATTACAAGCGACAACTAGTATTTTAATCCCGCGCGACTCAAGAAACCTGGAGTTTTCGGTGGCGTAGCGCTCGACTGTGGCGAGAGATTTTGTCCCGTATGGCACGCGTGCCGTATCGCCTAGATAAACAAAATGCTCGTTTGGCAGACGCTCGTGCAGCGCGCGATAGACAGTGAGTCCACCCACGCCACTATCAAAGATTCCGATGGGCAGCGAGTTGCGGATTGCGGACTTCAATTCTTAGATCTCAGACTCCGATTTCAAATCCCAAATCCGCAATTCGAAATCCAAAATTATAGAGATGGTGGAGGCGCCGAGAATTGAACTCGGATCCAAGAGCCAACTCCGAAAGACTCTACATGCTTAGTCGCTTCTCTTCTTTGTCCAGCAAGCCAGACAAAAATTCGCTCGGTGCCGAGTAAGTGAAACGACGAGACCCCGGCAGGAGCTAGTCCGACTTTGTTCTCACCCACTCCCACGGACCGAAAGAGCGGGCCAGCTCATCTGAGTGACATCTCGTTCCGCGCGCATGAGCAACTTGCGGTGAGACGCACGCGGCCTAATTAGGCAGCGAGAGCCAATTCATTGTTATTGGCAATTGTTTTTTCCCTACGCGTTTTAACGAGCTGCCTAGAGGAGCCCGGCATGGCATCCGTCGGTCGTCAGGATCTCCTGTCGAAGCCTGTCGCCCCCGTTTGCAGTTCTGAATTATAGCAGAGCATGGGCTATAATCCTTACCGGCGATGGCTCTCCAGAGAACCCAAACCCTTCCAACCGCACCGCTCGTTAGGCGGGCCACAAAACCTGAAAGGTTAGTTTTTCATGGCTAAAGATTCGCGAACCTTTTCACCACGCGCAGTTTTCAAGGCACCTCCCCGGGAGAGGCAGCACATCCTGCGCCGATTCTGGTTGCCCATGGTGCTGCTTTTGGCACTCGCGGCTGGGGGGCTGACCGGCATCGTAGCGGCTTATCAACTGAACTATTCCCGTGCAGCGAATGAAGTAGCCGCGTTAGCGACCTATCGTCCGAGTTTTGTCACGCGCGTTTACGCTGACGACGGCGAGACGGTCATCGGGGAGTTTGCGCTTGAGAAAAGAATCCAACTGAAATACGAAGAAATCCCCCAGTTGGTGAAGAACGCTATTCTTGCTGTTGAGGATGCTCGATTCTACGAGCACGTGGGCATCGATCCGATTCGTATCATCGGCGCCACGTGGAAAAACCTCACAACAGAAAAAGTCGAAGGTGGGTCAACACTGACGCAGCAGCTCGCCAAGAATCTATTTCTTTCCAAGGAACAGGTGCGGGGCTTGAATCGCGAGACGATCGAGCGAAAAGTAAACGAGTGGGCTCTGGCGCTCCAGATCGAACGTTACTACACCAAGAACCAAATCATGGAGTTGTACGCCAACCACACGTTCCTTGGCGCGAATGCTTACGGTATCGAAGCCGGTGCGGAGACCTATTTCGGCAAACAGGCCAAGGATCTCACTATTGGTGAAGCCGCTTTGCTCGCCGGGATCCCCAAAGCGCCAAGCGAGTATTCCCCCACTGCTAACGCCGCGAAAGCAAAGGAGCGGCGAGATTTGGTGCTCGACTTGATGGCCCGGCATGGCTTTGCTTCGCAGGCAGACGTGGATGCTGCAAAGGCCAAACCGATTCAACTTGCTGATACTGCTTACTATCAGTCTCAACCTCGTTCCAGCGCATTTGATTACGTTGTGGAATCCGTCAGACAAGAGTTGGAAGATAAGTACACGACGCGCGTGGCCCAGGGTGGATTGTCGGTCTATACCACCATCAACGTCGAGGCGCAGAAGCTGGCTTATGAAGTGGTCCGAGCCGGTTTGCGGCGCTACGATCGCAGCCATACTGGATGGCGTTCCAACTTCACTAGTATTCCAACCGCTAACAACGCGGGTTCGCCAACGCAGCAAGAACTAGCGAACTTCAAACACGCTGACTGGTACGGCAACGACTATCAGGAAGGCCGCTTCCTGATCGGCCTGGTGATGAAGGTGGACCGCGTAAACAACGAGGCCACTGTGCGTTTCGGCAACTACACTGCCACTGTCACCGCTGCAGAGATGGGCTGGTCGCATCGGCAGCCAAAAGACGAACTGAAGCCGGGATACCTGGGAGAGTTTGAGATCAAAGAGGTCGACAAGAAGAATCGCCGTGTGAAGGTTCAACTGTCTCAGGTGCCCGGAGTGCAAGGGGCGATGATTACGCTCAATGCTAAGACGGGTGAAATCATAACGATGGTCGGTGGTTATGATTTTTACAGTACCAGCAAGTTTAACAATGCGACCCAGGCGTATCGTCAGACCGGTTCGGCTTTTAAGCCCTTCATATATACCGCCGCTGTTGAATGGGGAATGACTCCGGACACGACGGTGAGCGGTGCACCTATCAGCCTCGGCGATTGGAAACCTCACAATTACGACGGCTCGCTTGGTAACGGCGACCTGCCCCTGAAAACGGCCCTGGCGAAATCGATGAACGTTCCCGCGGTCCACCTTCTGCAAACGGTCGGAATTCAGACCGGAGCACAGATGGTAAGGCGCTTCGGTATCAAGGTACCCATGGCGCCGTATCTTCCTTCCGCGCTGGGCGCCACTGAGGTGCCGCTCGATCAGATGGTTTCGGCTTACTCGGCTTTTCCCAATAAAGGCGTACGCGTGGAGCCACACATGATTCGTCGGGTCCTGGATCGCGACGGCGCTGTTCTGCAAGAGTGGGAGAAAACTACTTACAAAGTGGTAAATGAATATGTGGCGTTGACGATGGTTGAGATGATGCGCGGCGTAGTGGAGAATGGAACCGCAACCGCTGCCCGATCGCTCGGGGTGCCATTGGCGGGCAAGACAGGGACCGTAAATGACCACACAGACGTGTGGTTCCTCGGCTACACACCAACTTATGTAACCGGTGTGTGGATGGGGTACCCGGGCAGAAAGAAGCCGCTTGGAAACGATATGACGGGTGGCGTCGGCGCTTTGCCATTCTTTATCGACTTCATGAAGGGCTTTCTGAAAGACAAACCGAAAGAGAACTTCGACAAGCCACCGTCAATGCCCGAAGACATGATGGAGCTTGTCCGTCAACGTCAACGGGAACTGGCCGCCGAACGCTCCCAGCTCGCCTCGGAAAATGGTAAGGCTGAAGGCGACAAGACGGCCCTGCCCGCCATCACCGAGCCTAAGCTGGAACAGATGACGCTGCCGCCACCTCCCAAAGCAGAAGAGACTCCTGTCAATTCGTCACCCAAACCTGAGACGGTAACTCCGCGCATAGAACCTCCTCCGCCCCCGACGACACGACCTCGAGAAGTTGAACCGCAGAAAAAGAAGGGTAAGAAGGGGGAGGATGAACCTTAATCGAAGGATGAAGGCGGAAGGATGAAGGATGAAGGCGGAAGAAATCCTCGTTTCCTCAATACTCACGGCCTGAACTTGTGCCCAATACTCACAGCCTGAAAAGGAGAACCTCACATGGATCGAAACCTCAAAGAACGCACGAAACAGTTTGCGCTAAGAATCATCAAACTCTATCTAGCACTTCCAGTAGAGGTCTGACGCAAGTGTTAGGGACGCAGATCTTAAAAGCGGGAACATCTGTTGGAGCGCACTACCGCGAAGCTCAACGAGCAAAATCGAATCCGGATTTCATCAGCAAGATTGAGGGAGCGCTGCCGGAGCTTGATGAGACGGTATACTGGCTTGAGCTTTTGGCAGAGTCTCGCGTAATGTCGCCTAAGAGACTGGAAGGGTTGAGCCAAGAGGCAAACGAGCTGATGTCAATTTTGGTGACGATTGCCAGAAAGGTAAAGAGTCGACCAAAAGTGAAGAGAGCTAGAGTGATAGAGGCCTAGAGCAAGGATGAAGGCGGAAGGATGAAAACGCGCCTCGATCCTTCCGCCTTCATCCTTCCGCCTTCATCCTTCCGCCTTCATCCTTCCGCCTTCATCCTTCCGCCTTCATCCTTCAAAGCAGCCTATCCAACGTGTGCGGGAGCATTTTTCTCCACCAGGGCCAGTCGTGGTCTACGTCATGGCCCCAAAGATCCAGAGTATGCGGAATCTGCTTCGCTCGCAGTAAGTCGGAAAGATGGCGGCTGCGTTCAGGAGCTTCATACGATCCCTGCCCTGACAAGATGAAGATCGCATCGGCTTTTTGTAGCATCGGCAAGTAGCGGTCGTCATTTAGATTCGTAAGATAGTCAGCAGGATTGTTGAAATAGACATTGTCGTCGTAAAAACCCTGAAGATACGGCTTCACATCGTAACTTCCGCTCATCGCGATCACTCCGCGAAACATGTCAGGATGTTTGAAATACGTATTGGCTGCAAGAAACGCACCGAGGCTGGCCCCAGTGGTTAAAGGCCGAGCATCATCGTGACCGGTGTCTCTACGAATCAGCGGCACCACTTCATCCGTCACGTAACGATCAAATTGCGTGAGTAGCTCTGCTTTCAGATGTGGCGGCATCTGCTCATTCAAGAGGCTGTATCGATTGACGCTGTTAATCGAATACGCGCGTATTTGGCCGCGTTCAATGAAGGGATGAATGGCATCCACCAAGTGAAACCGTTCATACTCCAGGTAGTCTGCCGCTGCTGTCGGAAACATCAAGAGCGGGTAACCCGCATGGCCATAGGCCACAAGTGGCATCTCAATATTCAAGTTCTGGCTAAACCAGGCTGTGGTTCTACGTTCCATGTGAACCCTTCAGGGAAATATCCCAAGATAAAAGATAAACGTACTCAGTTTTCCGTGTCGTTTGGGCAGTGCGAGATATTCTCGTAGGTCAGTGCCTTTGCGCAAGCGTTATGGAAGAAAGTCCAGAAGTGGCGTGGGGCTTGTTATTTTTCAAAGCTGGCCAGGCTTAACTCGAACACGCTTCATTACATTTCGCTGGTCGTGTCATTCGTATGATTCGCCGGCTGTTCGACTTTCGCTGGCTTGACCCTCTTTACACGGTCTGCTATATAAAACTGCTCGCGCCCCATGCATAGTTTGATCTATGAAGGGGCGCTTGTTCCGCAGTAGCTCAATGGCAGAGCATTCGGCTGTTAACCGAAGGGTTGTAGGTTCGAGTCCTACCTGCGGAGCCACGATTTATTAACAAAAGCAAAGGCAGAGGCCGCTCTCATGAG